>Ga0136600_1000456_pt1 | contig 22038 bp, 15 predicted proteins | sample AntRauMFilla2698_FD_104634 | JGI IMG/M metagenome (GOLD analysis project Ga0136600, IMG submission 104634) | Saline lake microbial communities from Rauer Islands, Antarctica - Metagenome Filla 2 #698 | ecosystem: Environmental > Aquatic > Non-marine Saline and Alkaline > Saline | place...
CACCCCCCTGCCAACGCGGATCATCGATATCGAACAGCGCCGTGGCCCCGTCGTTGTCCGGCAGACCGTCGCAAAAGGCCACGCGCGGCCCGGGCGACAGATCCGCGCTCCAGACCGAAACCGCGCGAAACCGCGCCGCCGCGGCATAGGCGACCAGATGGGCCGGGTCAGCGTCCGGCCCGCCCGAAAGTGCCACCATTGCCGGGGTGTCCATCACAACCGGCGTGCCGGGCAGGGATGCGGGCCGTATCGCCGCCGCCCGCGCCACGAGCGCATCGCGGTTCACCCCGTCGCCAAGCGCATCCAGCGCAAGCGTCTCAAGCGCCTCGAACGTTGCGGTTGCGGTCAGATGCGCCAGGATCGCAGACCGCCCGGCGGGCAGCGCCGTGACAAGCGTCAGCGGGAACTGCCGCCCCACCCGGTCAACCGATGGCATCAGGACGCCCTGCGCACCCGCCGCCCCGCACAGACCCGCCGTGAGCGTGAATCGCCATATCGGCGCGCTGAGGTAACACGCCTGCCACCGCGGCCCCAGATCGGTGCGCGCGCGCAGCATGGTTGCCTGCACCCAACAATCCCAGGGATCCAGAAAATCCGGCGCGACGCCGGACCGCACGAAATCCCCCAAATTCGGTATTTTTCCAAAGGCGCCAAATCCCGCCATTGTCAGAAATTCTGCGGGCAGCTGAAGGCCGACAATGCGGGCAGCGCAAAGGGGTTGAGAACCGACCCGCTTTGCATCTGGAAGATCGCGATGCGCCCTCCAACATTGAAGATGATGCGCTTGCGGTCCGACACGTTGGTATCGCGCAGCTCGGCCGCGTCCAGAAGCCGGAACAGGGCCCATGGCCCGTCCCGGTTCAAAGCGCTTTCCGATGACCGGCTGGGCGGCAGGAATGTCACCCGCGCCAGACCGACCGTGCCGGGCCATGAAATGGCGGTGGGGCGGGGCTGGCCATCGGTGTTCTGGAACGCGATGTTCTGACCGTCGATTTCCAGGATGATGGCTTCTGCCGCAGGGTCAAGCGCTTCGGGCGTGATCTGGAACTGGACGCCCACCTGCGGGCCGGATGCGAAGAACGCATCGCGGATCTCTGCCGCGTACTGAAATTGCTGCAACACGGCCGCGGAAATCCCCAGATCGCCCCCGTTGACCTGACGCCATGACCACGGCCGGGTGCGGATATCGACATGTTCGGCGAGATTTTCCGTGAAAAACGCATCGATCAGCCCGCCCGGCGCGAACAGCCGTGTGAAATCCGCCAGCGCCATATCCGCGGGCGCGCGGCGGTCAAACGGGTAGGCGTTGGCGGTGGCCTGCTGGCACATGGGCAGCACACCCGCTTGCCATTGCGCATTCAGCCCGGCGCGCGTGCTGTCCGCCGTGATCCCCGAAGACCCAAGGGCGATCTGTTGTGCCCAGCGTTGCAGCGGCCCTGCGATGCGCGCGGCGTCCGTCTGAAACTGCGCCAGCGCGGTGCCCTGCGGTTCGGTCGTGCCGATCCGCGTGGCGAGGTTCATCTGGTTGAGATCCTGATACACCAGCGTCAGCGACTGGATCAGCATATCCAGCTGCGAAGGCTGGCCTTCGGGTGCGCGCACCAGATCCTGCAGCCAGGTGAAGCGGTCGGTCACGTACTGGCCGGGGGCCGGGGCCGGCTGCCCGTCAGGGCCCTGTTCCAGCGCGGCCAGCACCCGCATTGACCGGGGGCTCAGAATTCGCTGGCTGCGGCTGACAGCCGACGCCACATTGGCCAGCGCGTCTGCTGCGCCGGTGTCGGCCAGCGGCGCCTCGGGGCGGGTCAGGTCCGTCTCACGGGCCACGGCCGTGAGGATGTTCACGATGGGCGACGTGGGCCCGGACAGTACGTTCGTCACCTCAACCGCGTGGCTGAGCGACACGAGCGGCACCACGTCGATTTCTGCCAGCAGCTGGTCGTAGCGCGCGGTGAAATCGTTGTAATACAGATCAAGCACATCGCGGCTGAGTGCTGTCAGCGCCGCGTCGGACGGATCCGCATCTGCCTGATCGCCCAGAACCCAGGCGTCGCGCTGGATCCGTTCAGCAACGCTCAGGGCTTCTTGCAGGAAGACGGTGTTGAACCCGTCATAGGTGTAGAGCCCCGGAATACCTTCGCTGAGCGGCGCATTCGAGGACCGCACGAAGGCCCGCGACAGCGATGGCCCCCCGATATCCGTCAGCCGCCATTGCGGCAATTCCGCGGCGGCATGGCTGTTGACGATGCCGTTATAGACCCGCTGCGCCTGCGGCATCCGCGCCAGCACCGCCTGCACCTGCTTGACCAGATGGTTGTTGAGCGTGATGCGCCCCATCGGCTGGTTCAGCATGGCATCCAGATGGCCGGACAGATCCGAGCGCAGGGTTCCGCGCGCCGCACCGGGATAGGCAAGCTGCCAATCCGCAAGCATCCATTCGCTGACCAGATCGCTGTTCATCGGCCCGATCAGGCCCAGCATCAGGTAGATCTTCAGCGCTTCGTACAGCAGATCCGGGTTGTTGATGTTGCCCTGCATCTGTTCTTCGAGGCGCAACAAAAGGCGGGGCAGAAGATGCGTGTTGAGTGCTGCGCGGTATGTCTGTTCGGCCTGCGTGCCGATGGTCTTGCCCTGGTAAAGCCCCCATCCCAGCCCGTCGGGAATGGCCGCGTCACCGCCCACGGGGTTGCCGGGCAGATCGCGCAGGATGTTGAGCGCGGGCACGATGCCCGGCAGGTCGGTATCGCTGACCGGGCTGGGCGGGATCGCTGCGGCGGCTTTATCATAGAGCGCCGTCTGCGCGGCCACATCGGCGATCAGCGCTTCATTGCCCAGATAGCTTCGCGCCCAGACAGTGCCCATGCCCGCCGTCGCCAGAACCGTGGCCGCGATGGCCGCGCGCTTGGTCCAGCGGTAGCGACGTTCGACCTTGTCATCGGCGGATACCAGACCTGATTCCTGGAACATCACGCGGCCGAACAGGTGGGTCAGGAAATACGACCGGCCCGTTCCGCTGCCCGTGCCCACCGCCTGCCGCCCGATCCCGAAGGTGCGCGCCATGCCGGTCATCAGCCGGTCGATCGGGTTGCCTTCCTGCGTGCCCGAGGTGAAATAGACCCCGCGCAGCATCGGCGTCTTCTCAAACCGGTTGTCCTGGAAAAGTGCGCTGAGAAATTCGCGCGCGATGGGGCGGATGGAGGCGACCTGGGCTGGAAAGCCTGCGATCAGGGCGCGCTTTTGCGGGTCGGGCTCCGCCTGCATCCGGTCGATGGACTGCAGGTTGAGCCGGTCCACGAGCGCTGTGAATTCAGCCTCCGCTGCGGTGACCGTGCCTGCCCCGTCGCGCGGGCGGTCCAGCGGCAGGGTGAAGCCCCAGACCTGTTGGCGCGCTTCCTTGCCCAGCGTGTCGAAGGATTCAATAAAACCTGCCAGCAGATCGGCCTTGGTGAACAGCACATAGACCGGAAAGCGCACGCCCAGCTTTTCATGCAGCTCCCCCAGCCTGCGCCGGATCGCGGCCGCATGGTTGGCCTGGGTCTGGTCATCCTGCAGCGACAGATCTGACAGGCTGATGGCGACAATGGCGCCATTGATCGGCTGGCGGCGGCGGTATTTCTTGAGGATGTCCAGAAACCCCAGCCACGCCGCATTGTCCGCGGCCCCGTCGCTGTCATGGGTGGTGTAGCGCCCCGCAGTGTCCACCAGAACGGCGTCATCGGTGAACCACCAGTCGCAATTGCGGGTGCCGCCCACACCGCCGACCGCCCCTTTGCCCATGTCATCCGACAGCGGGAATTGCAGGCCGGAATTGACGATGGCGGTGGTTTTTCCGGCCCCCGGTGGGCCTATGATGATGTACCACGGCAGCTCATACAGGTGGCCCCGGCCCGCGCGGGATTTGCGCAGCTTGCCAAGCGCGGTGCGCAGCTTGTCGCGCATGTCCCCCAGTTCGGCCTGCACCAGACCATTCTCAGGGCTGCCGGTATCGGTGGCGGTGACGATATCCTCGGTCAGGTTTTCGTCGCGCTTGCGACCGGTCAGCAGCACGATCAGCACGGTGATCAGGGCGATGATCCACAACACGCCCAGGCCCACCAGCCGCCCCGCGACGCTGTCGAACGGGCGCGCATCGCCAAAACCCAGAAACCCGCCCAGAAACCACAGGCACAGCGACAGCGACAGCGCCACCAGAAGCGTGATGCCGATGCCAGAGCCCAAGGCGCGCAAGATCCTGCCCATCACCCGGGTTCCTTTCGCACAAGCACAATTTCGATCCGCCGGTTTGCGGCGCGGCCTTCGGCGGTGTCATTCGCCATCAGCGGCTCCCTGTCGGCGCGGCCTTCGGCTTTGAGCCGGTCCGTTTCGCCCAGCCTGCCCGCCAGAAACTGTTTCACGGTTTCGGCGCGGGCCAGCGACAGCGCAAGATTGTTGGGAAAGCGCCCGGACCGGATTGGGACGTTGTCGGAATGCCCGGCCACGATCACCGGGCCCGCCGTTTCCACCAGCGCGTCGGCCACGCGGCCCAGCGGAAGCTCGAACGCGCTTTGCAGTTCCGATGACCCGGACCGGAACATGCCCGCCCCCGCCAGCCGCACGGTCAGGGTGTTGGCGTCCTGATACACTCGTACCAGCCCTTCGGCGATCTCAGCCTCCAGAAAGCCGGTGACGCGGTCCAGTTCCGCGTTTTCATCAAAGGTCACGACGGGGATCACCGGAGGCGCGCGGCGTTCCAGTTCAACACCGGCGGCGGTATCCAGCACGGCCAGACGGTCCGTCAGCGCGGTCGCCGACCCGGACAGCGCATAGGACAGCCCGACAAAGCCGCCCCCCAGCAACAAAGCGGCCACAGCCACCGCCAGCCACACGGGACGCCACGCGGACAGCGCCTTGTGACGGCGCACGACCCCCTGCCAATGCGGCGACAGGTCAGACTCTGCCGGGCCGCGATGGGCACCGATCAGGCTGGCAAGGCCCGTGCGCACCAGGGTGTGTTTGTCGCGCCCGCCCGCCTCCACGCGCAGGCGGCCCTCAAAGCCCAGCGACAGGCACATGTAGAGAAATTCCAGCAGATCGATATTCGCGGCCGGGTCCTGTTCAAGCCGGGCCAGCAGATCATAAAAGCGGTCGCCGCCCACCGTTTCGCGGTGAAACGTGCCGACCATGGATTGTGTGGACCACGCGGACGCCTCGCCCCAGGGCGTATTCAGCACCACATCATCGAGCGTGGCGCAAATGGCATAGCGCGCGACCTTGACCGACCGCTCATCGATGCGCGCGGCATTGGCGCGCGATTCAAACGCGCGGATCTCTGACACGACAGACCGGCGCAGGGCGTCCGGGTCCGGGTGCTGCGCGCGGTTGCGGATACGGCTGACCAGCGCGAACAACGTTGACGCCGCGGCGTTCAGGGCGTTCACGCCGGTCATCCCGGCCTCAATGGCCGATTGCGCCTGCCCCCCCGATGGGACCGCGCCGGGGGGCGCGCCCGTCGCTGCGGGCGGGGCCGATTGTGGTTGGTGCTGCGCGGCGGCGGCCGCCGGAGCAGGGGCGGCCACACCCGGTCTGCGCCCGCCCGGATTGGGGCGGATCACGGTCTTTTCGCTGTCGTCGGGTTCCGCGAACGGATCGTCCTGCGACATGGGTCGTGCCCCTTTTCTGTTCAGCTTCGGCGAATTGCCCAAAGCTCCATCTTCAGCCCGGGATAGTCGCCCGACACGTGCACTGCGATCCCGCCCGACGTCGTCATCTTGGCCCAGTAGGGGTTTGTGGCGTCCAGTTCGAAATAAACCGCCCCCGCGTTATAGGGGATCTGGCGCGGGGCCACCGGCAGCGCCGTGACGCCGATCCCCGGAAGCGCGGAATTGACCAGCTGGCGGATTTCTTCGACCGGGCCGATCTTGGCCTGGCCCGCGAAATGGCGCCGCACGCGGTCTGCGGGAATATCCGCCGATACCGCCAGAACGAAGCCCGCGGACCCGATCAGCTTGCGATCCGCCAGCCGCCCTGCCCAGATGCCGAATTTGCGTTCGTCAATGGCGATGGCCACCGCCGTCTGTTCCAGAACCGCCGACAGATATGTGCGCAGATCGCGGATCACAGGCAAAAACGTGCCTGTCAGATTATGGTGCTGGTAGGCGGGATAGGTGTTGGGCTGCTTTTCGTGGCTCAGCAAGGCCGCCAGTTCGCCCGCCAGCGACACGCAATCGCGGTAGAAGGTAACAGGGTGCAGGTTGTCCTGATCCGACAGGTGGCGCAGCACCGGAAGCGTGCGGTTGATCGTCATCAGCAGCAGCAGATCCTGAATTTCCGCCGTGCCTTTCGCGCCAGCACCCGCCGTCAGCCGCCCCGACAGGGCCGTCATCCGGTGCCCCAGAAGCCCGGTGAGTTCTTCCAGGAACATCCGCAAAGGCTCGGCGGCGGCCACATCAAGGCAGGACGGCACGAAGGCGGTATCCAGCACCACCTCACGGTCGGGGCGCACTTCGATGATCCGCGCAATGGGAATGGCAAGCCGGTCTGCCAGATCATCGACCTCAAGCGCGAATTGCAGCCGCATCTTGCCCACCGCCAGACGGGTCTGCTTGCGCCCGCGCCCGGTGGTGTCGGTGATCTCAAGCTCTGACGGGCGCAGGCGGGCCGCCGACAGTTCGGTGCCCGACATGTCCACATCCATCGCCCCCTGCCGCCGCTGCGGCACGGTCAGGTAGACCACACAATCCTTGACGTCCGACGGCACATCCAGCGCGGGGGGGTGGTCATCGAAATCCGGCACGCGGAACACGGCCCCGTCCTGCGTCAGCCCGGAACACGCGCGCAGCATGAACTGGCCGACCTTCAAAAGCTCGGTGTCGATCCGGAGCGCCGACACCCCCCACGCATAGGGCGCGATGCGCGCCGCAATCCCGGCGACAAGCGCTTCGTGGTAGCGGTCCGCCTGCTGGAAATGGTGCGGTTGCAGGAACATGCCTTCGGTCCACAGGACCTTGCTTTCCCATGACATCAGGCGGCCCTGCCTGCGCTGGCACCAGTGTCTTGCGCCACGGGTGCGCGCGGGATCGAACGGGGCGGCTGTGGTGCGCGCTGCATCAAGGGCATCACTTCAGTCTTTCAAGTTGGGCCTGATAGGCACGGGCGAATTCGCGGCTGAACATATCGTGGAATTCGTTTTCGGCGCGGTCCGAAATTTCGGCATACATCTTCTCATAGACTTCCCAGTATCGGGCCTTGCGGCCCTTGAGCAGGCCGCCCAGACCCCCGCCCCGGTCCATCTGTTTTTCCAATTCAGCCGGGGACAGCTGGCGCAGCACGTCTTTCAGCGCAGCCTCCATGCCGGTCATCATCGCGATCTCGTGGGCCTTGATGTCGCGCAGCGCCTGTTCGGCCGCCTCAACCGGATCAAGGTATCCGGTCGTGGTCGGGCGCACCATCGCCTCCATCGCCTGTTCCGGGCTGATCGAGAATTTCAGGGGGTTGTTGCCGCCAGACCCGATCACCGTCTGCTGGATGCGAAATTCGGATTTGATCGACGTGCGCGTCATCAGAATTTCGCGCAGGCCTTTCACGAAGATCCGCAGCACGTGGCCCAGCCGCGCAAGGGTGGCTTCCAGATCGGCATCGGGAACGGCCAGCGCGTCAACCCCGGCGGTGCGCAGAAATGCGCGGGCGGCCGCGTCGGATGCCGCGGACGGGGTGAGGTGCGCGGCGGTGGCGCCCGGCGACGGATCCGGTGCCGTTGTTGGCGTCGGCGTCGGCGTCGGCCGTTGCGACGGGGCAGGGTCTTCGGGAAGGGGCAGGGCGTCAACGTCTTCGGCGAAGGGATCCGCCCCGGCAGGGGGGGCTTGCGGGGCGGCGATCAGCGGCTCATCGCCCAGAAGCGCGTCAGGGTCCCAATCATCGGGGATGATTGATTGTGTCACTGCGCCGGTGCGAACCGGGTCGTTGAAGGCGGCTGTGTGGTCTTGCTGGCTGGCGCCTTGCGGTTGGTGCGGCGGCGTATCCCCGAACAGGTCGACGTCGTCCAGCGGGGGCAGGATGCCGTCTTCGGCAAAGTCGGGATCGGGCCTGCTGACGCTGGCCGGGCCGCGCACCGGCGCGCCTTCGCCCAGAAGATCATCCAGAAAATCGCCGCCGCCCGTATCGCTGTCCAGAAGTGCTGCGGCGTCTGCGGTGTGATGCGCAGGGGCGGGCGCATGGGCCGGGCCAGCCCGCGCCGGGGCCTGTGCGATTTCCACCATCAACTCATAGGGCCCGATGGTCAGGATATCGCCGTCATTGACCGGTGCGGGCACATCGCCCACCGGCATCTTGCCATAGTTCAGGAACGTGCCGTTGGTGGACATATCCACGACGGTCACGGCCCCGTGGCGTTCTTCCAGCGCGCAATGGCGTTTGCTGATCGACTTGTCCGGGTCCGGCAGGACCAGGTCGTTTTCGGTGCCGCGCCCGATGGTCAGGCCACCGCCAAGCATCTTCACAGGGCCGGCCTGGCCCGGCACCATCCCGGTTGACTGGAAATGGAGCGTCACCTGCATGGCTTCATCCACCCACAAGGACAGTGGGCGCGCCCAGCACGATCAGCCCGCCATGGGCGCAGCTATCCGTCATTCGTGCCTGCGGGCGTCCGCCGGTCAGGACCGTGGCCGACCCTTTTATGATGGCATCGGGCGGGCCCACGCAGGTCGCCATATTGCCCAATGGTGCTGCTGGAAGGCTGCAGACCAGAACCGTGGGCACGCCGGGCGGCAGGATCGGGCCACCCACATGGGGCACGACCCCTGTGACCATCGGGCAGACATGCATATCGGTGATCCGTGCGCAGGGCATCATGGTGTGCGGTCCTCCGTCCCTGCGACGGGCGGATTGCCCAGCCGCCCGTTGCCACCCCGCGCGATATCCAGCGCGCGATCGATCAGGCGCGTCTGATGCGCCTCAAAATCAGGCGCATCCGCAGTGCCCAAGGACACCAGGTTGACGCCAAGGATCGACATCGCCGACACGCCCACGGGCGCATCATAGGCGGCCAGATCGCCAGTGCCCAGCTTGCCGTCATGCATGGCCACCGCCGTTGCACACAGAACTGTGTCGTCGTCAAATTCCGCGAGTTCGGCGGCTTGCCGGGCCCGGTCGCGCGTTTCATCGTTTAGCTTGAACACCCAGGCGCGCGCTGCCGCCAATGGGGGCGGCGGCGACGACGGGTCCGGGATCGTGTCTTCGGCCGCGAGGCAGCCCCACCAAACGCGTTCGCGTGGCGGCAGGGCGGCGGCCAGCAAGCGCAACATGTCAAGCCATGCGCCCTTTGCATCAAGTGCTGCCAGCACCTGTTCCACCGGCGCCGAGGCCGGGGTCTCAGGCACCGTATCCAGCCGCATGTTGGCCAGCGCCAAATGCCGCATCGCGGGGTCTTTCGGGATCTTCTTGAGTCCGGCGAAACGATCCGACATGTTCATCCCCTAGTAGATCATTGTCAGGCTGCCCTTGAGCACCAGCATCTGCGCCTGCGCCTTCGTCATGGTCCCATTCAACTCAAGCATGGCCGACGCATCGACCTTAATCATCGGGCCCTTGATCGTCACCCCTGACGGGTCGATCTTGATCGACGACCCGCCGCATTTCAGTTCAATGGCCTGCATGGCGCTGTATTCGATCTTGCCCATGCTCGCATCGACGGTCTGATTGCCCATCGTCAGGGTCGTCACGTCATTTCCCATATCAAGCTTGCGCTCAATATTCCCCATGCTCAGAGTCTCAGAGATATTGCCCATCTCAACCGTGCGGGTAATGTTGCCCATCTGGATGGTCTCGGTCACGTCGTTCTTCACGGTCAGATCGCTTTTGCCCTCGATCGTCTCGTCCTTGTCTTTCTTGATCTTCAGGGTCTGGTTGCCGCTGGCGACAGTGAACGTGTGGTTGCCGGTCTTGACCGTCTCTTTCAAATGCCGGTGGATCTGGACTTCCATATCGCCCTTGTCCTTGTGTCCCAGCCCGACAGTGACCGACGCATTGTTCTTGATGATCTGCTCAAAGTCGCGTTCGGCCTGAAAGCGCACCAGTTCGCTGCCTTTCTTGTCCTCGAACATCAACTCGTTGAAGCCGTCGCCATCCTTGCTGGTGTTCGTCTTGATCCCTGACTGGGTCATGTTGTCCGGCAATTCGTAGGGCGGCATCCTATCGGCGTTATACAGCATCCCGATGCACATGGGGCGGTCCGGGTCGCCTTCCTCAAACTGGATCACGACCTCCTGGCCGATACGCGGTATTGCGATCATGCCCCAGTTGTTGCCGGTCCATGGCATCATGGTCCGCACGAAGCATGATGATTTCTCATCCTTCTTGCCCAGCCTGTCCCAATGGAACTGCACCCGGATCCGGCCGTATTTGTCGGTGTGGATCTCTTCGCCTTTGGGGCCCACCACCACCGCGGTATGCACGCCGGCAATTTCTGGCCATGGCGTGATCAGCGGTGCGCGGAACTGTTCCGTTGCCAGGATCGCATCAAAAGCGACCTGATAGGGGTCGTTGCTGTCGGCAAGGGCTGCGAATTCCGCATCAAGCGGTGTGACCACGGCGGGGGGCAGGGCCGTGCCCACAAGCTGAAGCCTGTGAAACGCGCGCGTCAGCATGTGTTCTGCATTGTCCACGGCCCGGGGGTGATCCTCAAGGGTGAAGGTCGTCCCAACGCCCAGATTGGTGGCCGTCGCCACGCCGGATGCCGTCTTGTGGCGCACCGCTTCGGCCTCCATCCTGACGCGGGCGCGGGTGTCGCCCATCCCATCCGTCCGGTAATGCCCGGGATGATCGTAGATTTCGCGGTCATTCAGGCTGTGCGCGCCTTTCGGGATCACGGTCGCGGGCATCATGTCCGCCGTCGGGCGTTCGAAATCGTAATCGCGCAGGGTGACCTTGCCACTGACAACCCGTTCGGCGCTTTTCCAGTCGCGCACGTGTTCGCGCTGAACATAGGCCGCGCCGCCCACGGCCTGGAACGGTAGAACGGACAGGCCGGGCGCTGCGGGATGCGCCCCCGTGCCGTCTGCCAGCACCATCTTTTCCTTGCCGCCGTCTTCGACGAAATAGAAATAGATGCCGTCTTCCTCCATCAGCCGGCTGAGGAAGGCGTAATCCGTTTCGCGGTACTGCACGATGTAGGTGCGCGGATCATAGGTCCCGCTGAGGCGATTATCGACATCGCCGGAAAAGCCGTATCCGCCCAGCACGTCTTCGATGATATCGACCGTGCTTTTTTCCTGAAACACCCGGCAGTCGCGCGTGCGCGTCAGAAACCACAGCCACGGGCGGATTTCGGCGCGGAAATGCCCCGGGCCGTCAGACGCGCCAAGGTATTCCACCGATATGCAGGTGCCCGGAAACACGCGCAGGTCGTGGACATCGGCCTCAAGAAGGATCCGCATCTGTGTGCCGACGATCGTTTCCAGATCCAGTTCACGGTTCTTGCAGGTGAATTCAATGGTGGTGCGGGTCAGCTGGCTCAGGCCTTCCTCGACCGATGCCGCGATCAAAAACAGATCGGTGCCGGGATACGTCCCCTCCATGCGGATGGGGTATTCGTCCGGATTGTAGTTGACATCGGCCATTCCAGCCCCCTTTCACTGCCCCGCCGCGGCAGGATCAGTTGAATTTATAAACGAAATCGTTGTCTGCGACATCTATTTCGACCCGCTCGACGGTTTGCCCTTCCATCATCCGGCGCAGGAATTCGGCGGAAATGTCGGGCAGCATGGTGTTGGTCACGATGGCGTCGATCATCCGCCCGCCGGATTCAAGCTCCTGACAGCGCGCGACGATGGTATCCACGACCGCCTGCGAATACTCGAACGGCACGCTGTGCGCCGCCGTGACGCGTTTCTTGATCCGGTTCAGCTGAAGCTTCGTGATCTCCCCGATCATGTCGGGCGACAGCGGATAATAGGGGATCACCACCAGACGGCCCAGCAACGCCGCCGGGAAGATCTTCAGAAGCGGGTCGCGCAGCGCCTTGGCGATGCCTTCGGGGTCCGGCATCAGGTCGGGGTCGGCGCACAGATCCATGATCAGTTCGGACCCGGCGTTGGAAGTCAGCAGGATCAGCGTGTTGCGAAAATCAATGCGGCGGCCTTCGCCGTCCTCCATCACGCCCTTGTCGAAGACCTGAAAGAACAGCTCGTGCACGTCGGGGTGGGCCTTTTCGACCTCATCCAGCAGCACGACGGAATAGGGCTTGCGCCGCACCGCCTCGGTCAGCACGCCGCCTTCGCCGTAACCGACATACCCCGGAGGCGCGCCCTTGAGGCTGGAGACCGTGTGCGCCTCCTGATATTCTGACATGTTGATGGTGATGACGTTCTGTTCGCCGCCATACAGCACCTCCGCAATGGCAAGCGCCGTTTCGGTCTTGCCCACGCCCGATGTGCCTGCCAGCAGAAACACGCCCACGGGTTTTTCGGGGTTGTCGAGCCCTGCGCGGTTGGTCTGCACGCGCTTTGCGATCATCTTCATCGCGTGGTCCTGGCCGATCACACGCTTGGCCAGGTGCGTTTCCAGATCCAGCACGGTGGCGATTTCATCGCGCAGCATCCGGCCCACGGGAATGCCCGTCCAGTCGCCGATCACGCTGGCCACGGCCTGCGCATCGACGATGGGCAGGATCAACGGGCTTTCGCCCTGCATGTCGGTCAGCTCAACGTTCTTGGCGCGCAAGTCTGCCAGAAGGGCTGCGGTGTCTGCGCCGTCCGCGCCCTCGGTCGCCTCTGCCGCAGCGTCTGCGTCCGCGCTGTCCACCGGCGCGCCCGCCGCGCGCAGCTTGGCGCGCAGATCAAGGATCGCCTGCACAACGGCCTTTTCTGCCTCCCAGCGGGTGTTGAGCCCCCCAAGCCGGGTTTCTTCTTCGGTCTTCAGCGCGGTGATCGTATCGCGCCGGGCCTCCACATCGTAGCCGGCACTTTCGTCGCGGGCGATGATCTCCAATTCCGTGGTCAGCGCGTCGATGCGCTTGCGGCTGTCATCGACCTCGGCGGGCACCGCGTGCTGGCTGATCGCCACGCGGGCGCAGGCAGTATCCAGCACGCTGACCGATTTGTCCGGCAATTGCCGCGCCGGGATGTAGCGCGCGCTCAGCTGCACGGCGGCCTCAATGCCTTCGTCCAGCACCTGCACCTTGTGGTGATTTTCCAGCATCGACGCGATGCCGCGCATCATCATGATCGCCTTCGGCACGCTTGGCTCATCCACCTGCACGACCTGAAAGCGGCGGGCCAGGGCGGGGTCCTTTTCGATGTGCTTCTTGAATTCCGCGAAGGTCGTGGCGCCGATGGTGCGCAGCGTGCCGCGCGCCAGCGCCGGTTTCAAAAGGTTCGCCGCGTCCCCGGTGCCCGCCGCCCCGCCAGCCCCCACAAGCGTGTGGGTTTCATCGATGAACATGATGATCGGCACCGTGCTGGCCTGCACTTCGTCGATCACATTGCGCAGGCGGTTCTCAAATTCGCCCTTCATCGACGCGCCGGCCTGTAGAAGCCCGACATCCAGCGCCAGCAGACGCGCGTCATGCAGTGCGGGCGGCACGTCCCCGCGCGCGATGCGCAGCGCGAAGCCTTCGACAACGGCGGTCTTGCCCACCCCGGCCTCGCCCGTCAGGATCGGGTTATTCTGCCGCCGCCGCATCAGCACATCGACAATCTGGCGGATCTCTTCGTCGCGGCCCACGATCGGGTCGATCTTGCCGTCGCGCGCCTGTTGGGTCAGGTCGGTGCAGAACTGCTGCAACGCTTCCTGCTTGCCCTGCTGGCCGGGCATCGCGTTCGATGCCTCACCGGGGGACGCCCCGCCGCCCGTGGTTGAGCCATCCTGCGGGCCAAGCCCGTCCTCTGCCGATCCATCGGTGATGGAATGAAAATTCTCCGCCAGGTCATCGACCTTGATCTTGCCGAATTCGGGCGAAATGCCGGTGAAGATGTTCTTCAGCCCCGGCGATTTGAGCATACCCAGCACCAGGTGCCCGGTGCGCACCTGGTTTGAGGAGTACAAGAGCGAGCCGAACACCCAGGCGCGTTCCATCGCAGTTTCCAGATGCGTCGACAGATCGGTGATCGTGCTGGCGCCGCGCGGCAACGCATCCAGCGCCTTGGTCATATCGGCGGCAATGCGGCCCGGATCCAGATCGTAATGCCGGATGATCATCGTGACATCGTTGTCCTGGCCCTGCAGGATCTGCGCCAGCCAATGCACGATTTCGACATACGGGTTACCGCGCATCTTGCAAAATACGGTGGCGCCTTCGACGGCCTGATACCCTGTCCGGTTCAGTTTCCCGAACAACGCGACGCGGCTGATTTCCGTCATGAGAATGCTCCCTAAAGACCCGGCGCGCCTGGTGCGGCCTGTTGTGTTTCAAGATGATCGGCCTGCGTCAGGTACATGTCATCCGCATCGCCGCCGCCGGGCCTGTCGCCCAGCCAGCTTGTCTGGCCCAGGCGTGTGTCCTGCCCCAGAACGGCCGCAGGAACCTGATCGCCGCGCAGCACGAGGTTCACATCCCAATCAAGCGTATCGCCCACCGCGTTGCGCACCACCGCGGCCAGCCGCGCCAGCGCGGACCCACCCGGCAGCAGCCGTTTGTAGTCATCAAAGCCCAAGGGGCCGACCTGAATACGGAACTTGGCGCTGCGCGACCAGACCCTGCTGCCCAGAACGGTGCCGCGGCCCAAACCCGCACGCCCGCCCAGTTGCCAGCGATCGCCCGGTTCCAGATCCAGCCAGGATCCGATGAACTGGCGCAGCCGCACCGGCGCCGACAGGAAGGCCGACAGCATCGCGGCCAGCCCTTCTGCGGTGCGCGTGCCATGCGCCAGCCTGCCGGTAAAATGGCGCTTGGCCAGATCGGGCATCGCGTCGCGGTCGTGCAGTGCCTTGCCGTGATATCCGGCCAGCGCGGCGATGCGCCGTTCCATCCCGCCATTGGCACCACGGTCAAAGCTGGCCGTGGGCTGGCCCGACGCCCAGGCCCGGTACAACAGACCCATGTGCCGGTGCGTCAGCATATTGGCGAAGGACACGAAGGTCGCATCCTGATGGGACCGGTGCCGTTCCCGGGCGTATTCCGTCAGGTGCGACGGCAGCGGACCATGCGCGCCGAACAGCCCGAAAAACAGGTTGGTCAGCCGCCCCGGCTTGCCCGCTTCGGGCGGCTGAAAATTGGTGATCGTGGTGCGCGCAAAAGCCAGCGTCGCCTCCTGACCCAGGCGCACCGCTTCTTCGCGGGGCAGGCGGCTTTCGCCGAACCGGGCACGGTCCGAGAACTGCGCTTCGATCACGCGCAGGGCCAGAAACAGATGGTAGCTTCCGGGATCCTCGATCAGGCGCTGATACGGGGTCATAGCATGTGCCCCAGCCCCGGTTCGGGGTGCCAGCGTGCAATTTCCCCGCGCTGCGGCGTTTTCAGAACGGTTTCGGTGAAGCTGTTGAGCGTGGCGTGGCGGCGCAGATACCGTTCCAGGACCGACGCCAGCCCGTAGGGGCTGCCGCCTTCGTAGAAATCCTCGTCACATTCCAGCGTGATCTCAAGCCCGCGCACTGCCGTGGACAGCGTATCATCCTGCATCCATCGCACGATGGGGCGGCTGGTGACGCCGGTCAGGCCCTCAAGATGCCGTTCAATGGCGCGGTCGCCTTGCGGAGCGTAAAGCCCGATCAGTTCGCGCAGCGCTTCGGCGCCGGTGCCGTGATCCGTATCCGCGATGGACAGGTAATTCAGGCTCAGGTGGCTGATCAGCCGCCACGCCGCATCGCCCTGCGCCAGCGTGGGCCGTGGCCGGGTCGGGGAAATCGGCGTGCGGATTTCTGCCACCGGCCCGCCTTCGGGCAGGTAGAACAGGTCGCGCGCGCCGCTGGACAGCAAAAGCGGCAGATCGCGATTGGTCACCAGCGCCGTCACGGCCAGTTGCGACAGGCTCCCGGAATAGGGCGCGTGGGCCGGGTCCACCAGCGACAGATACAGTTCCGACCCAAGGTAGTTGGTGCGCGTGGTCTTCAGCCGCTCGCGCTGCGTGCGTTGGCGCATCCGGCGGCGTTGGGTGTAATAGGCCTGCGCGCCGCCGCTGGCTGCGGTGAACGCATCGGCGGAATAGAACGCGCGGAACGCCTGATCCGGCGTGCTGTCGCTGCTGACCCCGGTGACTCCGGTGATGGTGTGAACCTCAAAATCCAGCGGTGCCGTGCGGTCGATGACAACGTGCTGTTCATGGTCGGCTGTGGTGATCTGTACCCGGTCACAGCGTTTTTCAAAAAGGTTGACCGCCGGGACGCAGTGCAGCTGAAACGCGTTCGGGGTGATTGCGGGTGCCAGATCAGGCGCGCCGTCGCGCAGCAGGATATACAGGTCGATCTCATCGCCGTCCGCGCGGGCAAGTGCTGCGGCAAGGCCACGGATTTCGGCGAAATGGAACCGCTCCGGCATCGCGAAGTATTCCTGCAGCAGCCGGTAGCCATCGAACGACCGGCGCGGCGTCGGCAGCAGCGCGTCCTGCGGATCATAGCCGCGCGGGGCGATGGCATCGCAAACGGGCAGGGTCCAGTCCGCGCTCCGGTCGGTGGACCGCGCCACAACGCCCGTCGCCCCCGCGCACAGAAGTTCGTGCAACTGCCAGCCCTTGGCGCTTTCCCCGCCCAGAAACAGGGTCAGCGTATCCATGGCCAGTTCACCAATGGGCAGCCCGCCGGCCCGGCGCAGCCGCAGGCGCAGACCGGCGCGCGCCTCGGTCTGCCCGACGACGCCAGCCGCGACCAGCGCGCCGCGCCCGTCGATGTATTCAGCCTCGGAAATCTCGACCGGCCACAGCACGGTGTCCATTGCGGTGGAAAAGATGCAGGCGGTCTGCGTGCCCTCGACCATCCGGGTGCGCAGATGCGCGCCGCGCGGGATCGTATAGCCCGCCGCCAGCCCGGCATTCGCCATGTCCGGCCGCAATTGCGCAACCATCATCGACGGCGTCGGGCCAAGGTAGTGCGGATAGACAATCTCCAGAAGCTGGCTGGTCAGCGCGGGGTACTGCAGTTCCAGTTCAAGCTGCACCCGCGCAGACAGGAACGCCACGCCTTCCAGAAGCCGTTCGACGTAAGGGTCAAGCACCTCGACCCCGTCCATACCCAGTCGCCCCGCGATCTTGGGAAAGGTTTCGGCGAATTCGGCGCCCATTTCCCGCAGGAAGGCCAGTTCAGTCTCATAGTGGCGCAGAAGCCGCGTATCCATGCCCGGATCAGCCCCCGTCTTCCAGGCTCAACTCACCTGTCGAGATATCGACTTCGGACCGGAGATAAAGCTCGATCGGGTAGGGTTGGGCCCACATTTCGGCGGCGATGTCGAACACGATGGTGCCCCGCCTGCCGTCCTTGCCGGGGCGTTCGATAATCTCGGTGGTGCCTGCGCGGATGCGCGGCTCAAACCGCTCAATGGCGGTCTGGATCGATTTGTGAATGCGCTGCGCGCGTTCTGCGGTGGAAAAATCGCCCGCCACTTCGCGCACCCCGTAATTCAGCACGGAGTTGGTCACATGGGGGTAGCGCGCCGGGTCGATCTGCGTGTCCAGATTGTTGGTATTCAACAGCCAGGACAGATCGCGGCGGATGATGTCGCGCAGGCGATTGATGTCGATCACCCGGTCATCGCGCGCTTCGCTTTGGCTGTTGGGCGAAAGATCGGTCAAGCGGTCAAGCAAGGCAGGCTGAAGCCGTTCTGAGATCGTGCGATCAGCCATGCAAGGCAGGGTCCGGCTCGGCCTCGGCGGCGAGGTCCAGGGTGATCTCGCGGATATCCATCAACGCCAGATCGCCTTGATCGGTGGTCAAAAGCCGTTGGCCCGTGCCCAGATACGTCTCTGACCCGGCATCGGCCCAGTTGGTCACGCGCGCCATCCGCGCAGCCCCGTCCGCAGCACCGGTGGTGCCGGGGTAGCGGGTCGGCACCAGCCCCACGGATTCGCCGCCATTGCGCAGCCTGAGCGTGACCGCCGTCCAGACCGCATCGCGCAGATCAACGGGGGGGTCGATTTTCAGGGTCTCGATGCTGGAAAACGGCATCCAGAAATACTTGCCGTCAATGATGATCTCAAGAACCGGGCCAAGCCGCATGTCGGCATCTGCGATCCATTCAAAGGCCACGCCGTCCACATGCCCCGAGGCTGCGGGCGCTGCATCGAATGCCGTTTCCCGCAACGTCGCGGCCTTGGCCGGATCACCCTGTGCCAGAACCTTGTTCGCCTCGACCAGCAGTGCCAGCCATTCCTGCGGCTCGCCGAAAATCAGCGGCGCCTTCTCACCGGCGAAGACGCGTTCGCGGAACACCTCGCAGATGATGGCCTCGCGGTAGGTCTGGGCCATCGGAAGGGCCGATGCTTCCAGCTCGGCACAAAGCTTGAGCTGCGTCACCGCGCGCTTCCAATCGCCCAGAACGCACAGAAGCTGGAACAGGAATATGCGCAGCTTGCCGTCGGACGGGTTCGCGCGCACCATATCCTGCAACGCCTTGAGCGCGCCGTCCGGGTCGTTGGCCTTGAGAAGCTCGCTCGGATGTGCGGTCACGCCGGGTCCTTCCAGAAAATCACAGGTCAGGCCGCCGCAGGTCTGAACCCGCCGCGGCCTCTTGTCCACGCGCTTTAAGTGGCGATGTTCTTGGCGATGTTCCAGGGGAATTCTTTCGCCGCTTCGCCGGTGCCGTCGGGCTTTTGCTTTTTGTAGGAAAATTTCACTTCGGCAAAGTTCAGCGAAACGTTCTCGGTCAGCTTGTCTTCGCCGCCCGAACCACCTGTGGACACAGACGTGATCATGACCTTGGTCATGTCGATCACGATGTATTCCAGCGGCGTCTTGCCGGCCTTGCGCACGATCAGCTTGGCGCTGTCGAAATGGTCGCCATTGGCGCAATATTTCATCAGTTCGGCCGACGAATTGTCGACCCACTTGGTGACGTTGATGTCCTGGAAATTCGCCTTGCCCGCACCGCCGCCGCCACCGACGTGGAACGACCCGGACTGGCTCATGCCCCAGGACCAGGCCAGCACGTCGATTGTATTTGGGTGCGCCGAATCCTGCGATTCGCCTTCGATTTCACCAGTGATGTCGAGAAACATGTCAACGGCCATGGGTGGTCTCCTTCAGTTTAAATTTTGGATGCGGGTGTTCCGCTATGGATGGGGTGGTGTCGCGGCGTAGCAGCCGCGAAACCTTTGCTCAGGTCTTTTCTGACGGCAGCTTCGACACGAGCCGAAGCGAAACCGAGAGTCCTTCCAACTGATAATGAGGGCGCAGGAAGAACTTGGAAGAATAGTACCCGGGGTTGCCCTCAACCTCGGAGACTTCGACGCTTGCGTTCGCCAGGGGCTTTTCGGCCTTCGTGCGTTCGCTTGACGAATTGGGGCTGCCGTCCACGTACTGGAGTATCCAGTCGTTCAGCCAGCGTTCCATATCGGACCGGCTCTTGAACGACCCGACCTTGTCGCGCACCATGCATTTCAGATAATGCGCGAACCGGCAGGTCGCGAAGAGATAGGGCAGCCGCGCGGCCAGGTTGGCGTTGGCGGTTGCATCGGGGTCGTCATACTCCGCAGGTTTGTGCAATGACTGCGCCCCGATAAACGCCGCCATATCCGTGTTCTTCCGGTGCACCAGCGGCATCAGGCCTGCCTTGGCCAGCTCCGCCTCGCGCCGGTCGGAAATCCCGATCTCGGTCGGGCACTTCATGTCTACGCCGCCATCGTCGGTCGGAAAAGTATGGGTAGGCAGACCTTCCACCGTTCCGCCTGATTCGACACCGCGGATCCGCGAACACCAGCCGTATTCCTTGAACGACCGGTTGATGTTCGTGGCCATGCCGTAGGCGGCATTGACCCAGCCGAACTTTTCCGATTCGGCGTTGCCGGTGTCTTCCTCAAATGCGAATTCATCGACCGGGTCGCCTTTCGCGCCGTAAGGCTGACGGCCCAGAAAGCGCGGCATGGCAAGGCCCAGGTACTTGCTGTCCTCGCTGTCGCGCAGGCTGCGCCAGGCGGCATATTCCGGCGTCTGGCTGATCTTGGTCAGATCACGCGGATTGGACAATTCCTGCCAGCTGTCGAAATTCATCAGGGACGGGTCGGCACCGGTGATGAACGGCGCGTGGGCGGCGGCGGCGATCTTTGCCATTTCGCCCAGCAGCTCCACGTCCGGTGGGGTATGGTTGAAGTGGTAATCGCCCACAAGGCAGCCATAAGGCTCCCCCCCGAACTGGCCGAATTCCTCTTCATAGAGCTTCTTGAAAATCGGCGACTGATCCCAGGCCGTGCCCTTGAACTTCTTGAGGGTCTTGTGGAGATCCTTTTTCGAGATGTTCATCACCCGGATCTTCAGCATCTCATCGGTTTCGGTGTTGTTCACCAGGTGATGCAGCCCGCGCCATGCGCTTTCGATTTGCTGAAATTCGCTGTGGTGCAGGATCTCGTTGATCTGGTCGGTCAACTTCTTGTCGATCTCGGCGATCATCGCGGAAATCGAGTTCAGAACATCGTTTGAGACCAGCCCGGTATTTTCCAGCGCTTGCGCCGCCAGCGTCTTGACCGAAGCCTCAACAGCGCTTTTCGCCTCATCCGTGCGAGGGCGGAATTCCTTTTGCAAAAGGCTGGCGAAGTCACTTTCCTGAACTTCGGTCTGGCCTTCTGCGGCGGCAGATTGTGTTGCGTCGTCAGCCATGGATCATGCCTCCTGCGGGTCGTCATCCGACGGCGCGGGCGCCGCGGCGAGGGATTTCAGAAGTTCGGGGTTGTTCAGCGCGTCGTTCAAAAGATCTTCGGCGCCGGGCTTGCCGTCCATATACGTCATCAGGTTCGACAATTCGTTGCGCGCATCCAGCAGCTTTTTGAGTGGCTCAACCTTGCGGGCGATCGCGGCGGGGGAAAAATCATCCATGCTTTCGAACGAGATATCGACAGACATGTTGCCTTCGCCGGTCAGCGTATTGGGGACCGAAAACGCCACGCGGGGCTTCATCGCCTTCATCCGGTCGTCAAAATTGTCCACGTCGATTTCAAGAAACTTGCGGTCCGCGATGCCGGGCTGGGCCACTTCGGACTTGCCGGCCAGATCGGACATCACGCCCATCACGAAGGGCAGCTGCACCTTCTTTTCTGCGCCGTACAGCTCGACATCGTATTCTATCTGCACTCTGGGCGCGCGGTTGCGCGCGATGAACTTCTGTGAACTGGCCATGCTGGTTCTCCCGTCTGATCTATGTTGTATCACCCGTTTGCCACAGCGGCGGCCGGGCCTTCAATTCATTCGTCTTCCACCCCGCCCACGAGTTTGACGTTGTCTTTGCCGCCCGGCGCAAGGTCCGTGACGATGGTCATGAAATCCGCCCCGACCAGGCGTTTGGCCCGCGTCAGGATCAACGGGACCGGGCTGGAGGGTTCGGATTTCTGGTAGTAGGTGATGATGCGGTCGATCGCCTGTTCCACGTCGCGCGACGACCGGATTTCGCCGGGGGAAGCCCGGGCGGCCGGCGCGCTATCCTCTGCGGCTGCGTCTTCACCGGGTGCTGCCTCATGGGCATCCTCGGCCACGCCGACCTCTTCTGACAAACGCCCCACCGCCTTGCGCAGCATCTTGATCAGGGGCGTCAGGTCAGGCCCCTGACCCGGTGTCTTGTCATCAAAGATGGCGTTGACCGCTTCGATATCCGCCAGCGCGGTGCGGGTGGCTGCAAGGATCTCGGCCAGCGTTTCGTCGGCGGTGTCCTGAAAGGCGGCGGATATCCGGGCGGGGTCGGGCGGGTTGTCCATCCCCGCGGGCGGGCTGGTTTCGCCGTCGGCCACCGCAAGATCGTTCAGCGACATCAGCCCAAATGCCTTGCTGTGGGTCAGCGGTGCCTTGCGCACGGCCCGCAACATCATTGCGCTGTCCACCAGCCCCAGAACGGCGTTGATCCGCATGGTGGGATCATCGTCATCATCCGCGTCAAGCTGGGGGTGGCAGGTGGGCCAGTACTCCTGCAGGCAAATGCGCAGGTATGTCGTGCCCTCGGCGAAG
>Ga0136600_1000458_pt1 | contig 21997 bp, 20 predicted proteins | sample AntRauMFilla2698_FD_104634 | JGI IMG/M metagenome (GOLD analysis project Ga0136600, IMG submission 104634) | Saline lake microbial communities from Rauer Islands, Antarctica - Metagenome Filla 2 #698 | ecosystem: Environmental > Aquatic > Non-marine Saline and Alkaline > Saline | place...
CGGTGACGAGGTACTCGACCGAGAGCCCACCGGGAGCGACGCCGTTGCCGATGCCGGAGCCGGCGGCACCGGTCTCAGCAGCGCTGCTTTCAGAGGCGCTCGTTTCAGAGGCGCTCGTCTCAGAGGCGCTCGCGCCGCTCTCGCCGGAGCCGCACGCGCAGGCTCCGCCGCCGCAGCATCCGCCCGCTGAGCTCTGATCGCCGAGCAGGTTGAGGGAGGTCTGGGGCATGCCGTTGGTATCCATGCCACTAGTCTCTCATACCCCCTAGGGGTACTCAAGGCCACCGCGTCCGCAGCGTCTTCGATGACGGCGCCGGCCGTGACGTCACATGAGCCAGGTCGCCATTCCGCGGGCTGTTGTTGCATAATGCAACTGTTCTGGTTACATTCCAAGAGGTCACCCGATACCCGCCGATAGTGCACCACCGTCACTCCATGATGAACCAGCCAGTAGCGCATCCCGTCCCAGGAGAACAACGACATGACTACGATCACGGAAAAGCCGCGAGCATGAGCGAGACGCCAGCACAGACGCCAGGTCGCGTTCTGACCAGAGTCATCTCGATTCTCTGGCTCATCTGGGCGCTGTTCCACGTACTCCCGGGGATCCTGGCGATGGCACAGGCGATCGGCACTGACCTGTCATGGGTGGCGCAACTCGAGCCGACCGCCGAACCGGCTGAGCTCGTTGCCAGCTACCCGACCGAGGCCGGAGCAATGAGCGTGATCTACGGCCAGCACGGATTCAACCTCATGTGGTTCGGGATTGTCGCCGTGGTCTGCGCGATCCTGATCTGGAGAAGCCAGCACCGGGTCGCGATGCTCTTCGTCGCCATCGTCGCTGGGTTCGCCGACCTCGGGGTCATCTTCTTCATCGACATCGTCGGCGGATACACCTCCGTCGCCGGGACAGCCATCCTGGCCGTGGCAGTTCTGGCGATCGCACTGAGCCTCCGCTACGAAATCACCTACCGGAAGGCTCAGTCGCCCCGGGTGTAGTGGCCGATATGGCGACATGCCCCCTAGGGATACTCAAGGGGATGGTCATGAATCGGCGAGCTCAGGGTCACCCCGTTGATGTCCAGGTAGAGCTGACGTTCTGTGATCGAGACAGTGATCGTGGTGCGGCGCTCGAGCGCCGCGACCGCCGCATCGATGAATCCGGGGTCAAAGCTGTGCAGCGTGATCTGTTCCACCTCGTGGATCTTCTTGCCCGTCCACAGGGCGAGCACCTTGTCAGGATCGCGGTGCGTGTAGATCGTGGTGCGGTCGGCCTTCTTGCTGCCGTGGTGCAACCGGGCCGCGTCCGGAGCGCCCACCTCGATCCACGCGGTCAACCGACCAGTGCGGTCGCGCACGACGACAGCGGGCTCCTCCGTCGACGAGAGCCCCTCGCTGAAGGCGATGCCCTCTTCCCACTCAAGGCAGTAGGCGAGCAGACGCGTCATCATGTAGGCGTCCGTCTCGGACGGATGGCGAGCGACGCGCAGAACAAGATCCTCGTACACGCCCCGGTCGACATCGGCGATCGACCCCGTGAACGTGTAGACCACTGCGCCAGCTGCCATGAGGCCCGAGCCTACGCCGAAGCGGGCCCCCTGCTGATGGGGCCCAGAGAGATACGTGGTGCGCGAGGGGGGACTTGAACCCCCACGTCCTTTCGAACACTGGCACCTGAAGCCAGCGCGTCTGCCAATTCCGCCACTCGCGCGTGAGAGACACGGCTATAGGTACCACCGCGTCAACCAGGTGACATTATCACAGCGCACACACATCGCCCGTTCGGTCATGCCTAGCCCAGACGGCTACCATCAGAGGGTCGTCGGCGCCGGTGCAGGTGCTCTCACCACAACACGCGAAGGGGGCGGCGATGGGGCTCTTAGATAGCTTCGAACGCGGGCTCGAGCGGGTCGTGGGTGGCGCTTTCGCCAAAACCTTCAAGAGCGGGGTGCAGCCACTCGAGCTTGCCGCGGCACTGCGCCGCGAGCTCGACACGAAGGCGGCGGTTGTCTCGCGCGAACGCATTCTCGTGCCGAACATCCTCACGGTTCGCCTCGCGACGGCCGACCATGCCCGCATGGCCTCGCTCGGAGAGGCCCTCATCGACGAACTCACACAACTGCTGCAGCAGCACGCGGCGGCTCAGCACTACACCTTTCCCGGCGGTATCAGCGTGACCCTCGACGCCGATGCTGGCCTCACCGAGGGCGTCGTCGTTGTCGACTCCGAGTCGGTGAAGGGCCGGGTCGCCTGGACCCCCGTTGTCGAGATTGACGGCACCCGACACCGCCTCACCCGCTCGCGCACGATCATCGGGCGCGGCAGCGAAGCCGACATCACGATCGCTGACACCGGCACGAGTCGCACCCACATTGAGATCCTCTGGGACGGCGAACGAGCCCAGGTCACCGACCTCGGCAGCACGAACGGCTCGCTGCTCAACGGTGAGCCGGTGTCGCGCGCCGTGCTCCCGCCCGATAGCGTGATTGAGATTGGTCGCACCCGGATCGTCTTCCGCGTGCTGGCGCAGACCGGCCGCAGCGCGGGGCCGTCGACGACACGGGGAGGTCAGCAATGAGCGAATTGACGCTCCTGCTCCTCCGCATCGGGTTCCTCCTGCTGCTGTGGGCGTTCGTCTTCTCGATCGTGTACGCCCTGCGCTCCGATCTCTTCGGGCAGAAAGTGCGTCGCGTCGCGTCCCCTGCGGCGCCAGCCGCCCCTCGGGCCACCGAGGTCTTCCCGCCGACGCCGCCCACCCCCGTGCCGCAACCGAAAGACGGTGATCCGCCCCCGCGGCGCCTCGTGATCACCTCCGGGGCGAAAGAAGGGCTCGAAATCGACCTCGGCGACGAGCAGCTCACCATCGGCCGCTCGTCCGACTCCGGCCTCATCGTGCGTGACGACTACACCTCGACCCACCACGCCCGCCTCATGCTGTGGGATGGGCAGTGGATGGTGCAAGACCTCGACTCCACCAACGGTACGTTTCTGCGTGGGAACCGCGTGAGCGTGCCGACGCCGATACCCCTCAACACCCCCGTGAGCATCGGCACGACGACTTTCGAGTTGCGGCGGTAACCCGGTGGCCACGCTCTCCTGGGCGGGATCCCACGTCGGTCGCATCCGCTCCAACAATCAGGATTCCGGCTACGCCGGGTCGCACCTGTTTGTGGTCGCCGACGGCATGGGCGGTCACGCGGGAGGGGATGTCGCGAGCGCGCTCGCGATTCGATCCATCGCCCACGTCGACCGCGAGTTCGAGACGGCGGAAGAGGCCGAGAAGGCGCTGAGCACCGCGCTTCTCGAGGCCAACAAGGAACTCGCCGAAGCGGTGTTCGAGCATCCGGAACTCACCGGAATGGGAACAACCGTGAGTGGCGTCGTGCGCGTGGGCGACCAGCTCGCTCTCGCCCACATCGGTGACAGTCGCATTTACCGCTGGCGTGACGGTGAGCTCACGCAGGTCACGAAAGACCACACGTTCGTGCAGCGGCTCGTCGACAGCGGGCGCATCACCGTCGAAGAAGCCGCGACACACCCCCGACGATCCGTCCTCATGCGCGTGCTGGGCGACGTCGACATCTCACCCGAGATCGACAGCACGGTCGTCGACACCGCGCCCGGCGACCGCTGGTTGCTGTGCTCTGACGGCCTCACCGGCTACGTCACCGAATCAGAGATCGCCAGCGTCCTCGCCCACCAACCCGACGCGGCCGAAGCCGGTCAGCAGCTCATCGAGGCGACCCTCGAGAACGGCGCTCCCGACAACGTCACGATCGTGATCATGGGCATCGACGACACCTCCTCGAGTGGCCTCGCGCAGCCGAGCCTGGTGGGCTCCGCGGGTGCGCCTCTGAGTTATGCCAAGGTCACCACCAAGCGTTCGCTGCGCATTCCGGCCATGTTGCTGCACCCGATCCGCGCCGCGACGACCGACCCGGAGGACGAGCACTTCGAGCCCGAGTCGGAAGAGTTCCTGAAGGAACTCATCGCCGAAGATCGCCGACGGCGCATCAGACGGCGCATCACGTGGACGGTCGGTGTGGTGCTCGTGATCGGCGTGATCGTCGCCGCTCTGGCCGCCGGGTACCAGTGGACGCAAACGCGCTACTTCGTCGGCGTGGCCGACGGCACGGTCGCCATCTACCAGGGGGTCCAGCAAGACCTCGGGCCGATTCCGCTGTCAACGGTGGTGGCAGAAACCACCATTGCCGTCGATGATCTGCCCGACTTCACGCGACGCAGCGTCGAAGTCACGATCAACGCCGACGACCTGGGCGACGCGTACCGCATCGTCGAAAGGCTTCAAGATGCCGTCGACTGAGCCCACCGCGCCCCTTGCCGGTCCCATCGTTGATCTGGATGCCCCGAGCGCACCCGTGACCGAATCGATCAAGGTGCGCTTGCGCACGCCGACACCCCTGCGCAACCTCGAGTTCTGGCTCGTCCTCCTCGCCATCGCGATCACGGGTGCTGCCGTGACCCTCGTGCAACTCGGTGCGCTCGGCGAACTCGATCCGCAAGTGCTGCTGTACTCGGCGGGGCTTGGCGTGCTCGGGCTGGGCCTCCACGCTGCCCTGCGGGTCGTCGCACGCGACGCCGACCCCTTCCTCCTCCCCATCGGCATGACGCTCAACGGCCTCGGCATCGCGATGATCTACCGCCTCGATATCGCGGAGGGTTTTGCCGGCTGGGAGAGCGCCGGCATTCGGCAGATCGTCTGGACGGCGATCGCCATGACAATCGCCGTGGGTGTGATCGCGCTCCTACGCAATCACCGCACCCTCGCTCGGTATCGCTACGTCGCCATGCTCGTCGGTATCGGCCTTCTGCTCCTCCCCATGCTTCCCGGCATCGGTCAAACCATCAATGGGGCCAGGTTGTGGATCCAGGTGGGCCCTCTCTCCTTCCAGCCGGGAGAAATCGGCAAGATCGCCCTCGCGGTCTTCTTCGCCGGATACCTCGTCACCGCCCGCGAATCTCTCTCGATCGTGGGGCGCAAGTTCCTCGGCATGCAGCTGCCCCGGGGTCGCGACCTCGGACCCATCCTGATCATTTGGATCGCCGCGATGGGTGTTCTCGTCTTCCAGCGTGACCTGGGCACCTCGCTGCTCTACTTCGGCCTCTTCCTCGTCATGATCTACGTAGCCACGGGCAGGCTAAGTTGGGTCATTCTAGGCCTGACGCTGTTCGTCGCCGGGGCGCTGTTCGCCAGCCGCACTCTGGGTTACGTCGGAGGACGCTTCGATGCGTGGCTCGACTCGTTCAACCCGCAGGTGTACGACGCCGCCGGTGGCAGCTACCAGCTCGTGCAGGGCATGTTCGGGCTCGCCGATGGTGGGCTCATCGGCACGGGCCTCGGCCAGGGTCGCCCCGACATCGTGCCCCTCGCCGAGAGCGACTACATCATTGCGAGCCTGGGTGAAGAACTCGGGCTCGTGGGACTGTTCGGCATTCTCGCCCTCTACCTGCTGTTCGTTGCCCGAGGATTCCGCATCGGCTTCAACGGCAGCGACGACTTCGGCCGCCTCCTCGCCGTCGGGCTAGCGTTCGTCATTGCGCTGCAAGTGTTCGTCGTCATCGGTGGAGTCACGCGCGTCATCCCGCTCACCGGTCTCACCACGCCGTTCCTCGCCGCGGGAGGCTCCTCGCTCGTCGCCAACTGGATCATCGTGGCGCTCCTCCTTCGCCTGAGCGACAGCGTGCGCAACAAGCCGCGACTGGTGGTGGAGGACTGATGAACAAAGAGCTACGCCGCGTCAGCATCGCCACCCTTGCGATGTTCCTCGCGCTCTTCGTCTCCACGAGCGTCATTCAAGTGTTCGCCGTCGATGATCTGCGCGCGGATGACCGCAACGTGCGCACGTTGTACGCGAGTTACTCGGCCGAGCGCGGTCCGATTCTGGTGGGCGGAAGTCCCATCGCTGAATCCGTTCCCGTCGACGACGAGTACGAGTTCCTGCGCGTGTATCCCGAACCCGAAAGCTACGCGGCCGTCACCGGGTACTTCACCCTCAATCAGGGAACAACGGGTATCGAGGGCGCCTACAACGACTTTCTCACCGGCACGGCCAACGAGCAGTTTCTCGACCAGCTCGCCGCAGTCGTCACCGGCCAGAATCCTCGCGGTGCCGCCGTCGAATTGACCCTTGACCGCGCCGTGCAGCAGGCCGCGATCGAGGCGATGGGCGACCAGCGGGGGTCGATCGTCGCGATCGAACCGGCAACGGGGCGCATTCTCGCTCTCGTCTCCACCCCCACCTACGACCCCAATCGCCTCGCCTCTCACCAGACCTCCGAGGTCCTCTCGGCCTACGACGAGTTGCTGGCCGCGGAGGGCGACCCGCTCATCAACCGCGGCATCAGCGGCGACCTCTACGCTCCGGGTTCGGTCTTCAAACTGCTTGTGGCCGCCGCCGCTCTCGACAGCGGCGCTTTCGATTCCGGTGACGAGGTTCCCAACCCCCCCACCCTGACCCTGCCCCTGAGTACCGCCGTCGTCTCCAACTCGGGCGGCAGCACGTGTGGCGGTGGTGAAACCGTCACGCTCGCGAACGCCTTGCGGTTGAGCTGCAACGTGCCGTTCGCCGAGATCGGGCTCGAGCTGGGCCAAGACACCATCGGCAACTATGCCGAGGCGTTCGGGTTCGGCACCGCACACGCGATTCCCATGATCGCCACCCCCAGCCGCTACCCCGTGGGCATGGATGACGCTCAGCTCGCGCTCTCGTCGTTCGGTCAGTACGACGTGCGCGTCACCCCGCTGCAGATCGCCATGATCAGTGCGGCGATCGCCAACGGTGGCAACCTCATGCAGCCCACGCTGCTCGATCGCATCCTCGCACCAGATCTGGCCACCCTGGAGGATCCCGAGCCCGTGCTCCTGAGCCAACCCATCGCTCGATCGACAGCGGGTGAGCTCACCGCTCTCATGGTGGACGGGGTCGCGAACGGGGCCGCATCTAATGCCAGAATAGAAGGCGTTGATGTGGCGGGTAAGACCGGCACAGCCGAGAACGGACCGAACGAGCCCTACACCCTGTGGTTCACCGGATTCGCTCCCGCAGACAACCCCCAGGTTGCTCTTGCGGTCGTGATCGAAAACGGTGGGGGTTTGGGGCAATCCGCGTTCGGCAACCAGATCGCGGCTCCCATCGCGAAGAGAGTGCTTGAGGCGGTGCTGAACAGATGAGACCCACGAGCGGACTCACCTTCGGGGGGCGCTATCAACTGCTCTCGCGGATCGCGATCGGTGGGATGGGAGAGGTCTGGCAAGCGACCGACCTCATCATCGGGCGCACTGTCGCGCTCAAGATTCTCAAAGATGAGTACATGGGCGATCCCGGCTTCCTGGAGCGCTTCCGCGCTGAAGCCCGGCACGCCGCACTCGTCAACCACGAGGGCATCGCCAACGTCTACGACTACGGCGAAGAGGAAGGCAGTGCCTTTCTCGTCATGGAGCTCGTCCCCGGCGAAGCGCTCTCGACCGTGCTCGAGCGTGAGCGAGTACTGCCCTCCGACCAGGTGCTCGACATCATCACCCAGACGGGCTCCGCGCTGCATGCGGCCCATCAGGCCGGCCTCGTGCATCGTGACATCAAGCCGGGCAATCTGCTGATCACGCCCGACGGTCGAGTCAAGATCACCGATTTCGGCATTGCTCGCATCGCCGACCAGGTGCCGCTCACCGCGACCGGCCAGGTCATGGGCACCGTGCAGTACCTCTCGCCCGAGCAGGCGAGCGGGCACTCTGCCTCCCCGTCAACGGATGTCTACTCCCTCGGCATCGTCGCCTACGAAGCACTCGCGGGCCGAAGGCCCTTCACGGGTGAGTCGCAGGTCGCGATCGCGATGGCACAGATCAACGAAGCGCCGCCTGAGTTGCCGGTCACCGTCGCCGAACCGGTACGCAATCTCATCCTCGCCTCGATCGCCAAAAAGCCGGTTGATCGTCCCGCCTCCGCGAAGGCTTTCGCGCGCGCGGCACAAGCCCTGCGCCGCGGAGACATCGGCGCCGCGGCCGCGATCGTTCCCGCCATCACGGGAGGCCCCTCGAACGAGGCGACCCAGGTGCTCGGGGCTGTTCCCAGCGATGACGCCACACGGGTGCTGCCGAGCATGACGGGCACTGCCACGCCGACCGCGCCGCAACCCACCGCGTCTCAGCGCAGCCCCTGGACGTGGCCGCTCGTCGCCCTGAGTGGAATCCTGTTGCTCGCGCTCGTGGGCGTCCTCATCGCCGCCTTCGGGGCGCCCAACGGCCCGGCGCCTGTGCCCACGGACACCCCCACCGTCGAGCCGACGGAGTCCGAAACCCCCACGCCTGAGCCGACCGTCGACACGGTATTCATCGACGAGGCGGAGTGGATCGGGCTCTCCCGAGCAGCCGTGCAGGCCAAGGCAGAAGAGCTCGACCTGCGCATCGAAGAGGTCGACGGCAACATCGCTCCGAGCCAAGATCAGCAGGGCCGCTCGTATCGCACGAACCCTCAGCGAGGCGAAGTGCAGCGTGGCACCCTCTTGACGGTGTTCTTCTACACCGATATCCCAACCCCTCCGCCGCCCGGCAATCTTGCGATCGCCCCCGGTGAGGGCCCGTATCCGGCTGGCAGCGACGTGACGCTCAGCTGGCCGTCGTACACGGACTGCCCCGCGGGCTTCACCCTCCAGGGCTACAACGTGACGATCGTCGGCGGAACTCCGGCGCAGAGCAACCCGCTCTCTGCCTCCGCGACGAACCTCGTCGTGACGCTCGCCGACAGCGGCCAATTGCGTGTGACTTATGTCGCCCAGTGTGGTTCGTTGCAATCCGAGCGCTCCAACGAGCTCGCCGTCAACATCACGGAGTAGTGAGCAATCTGGGCGGCTTCGCCGCGTCGACGTCCATGACGACCACCTACACTGTGACCGGAGCAGGGCTCGCACGACAATCACACGCCGCGAAGGGGAACAGGTGACGATGGACGAGGTCGCACAGGGGTCTCGCGTGATCGCGGGTCGCTACGAGTTGAGCGGCCTCATCGGTCGCGGCGGAATGTCCGACGTGCACGTCGCCACCGATGCGAAACTCGGTCGCCGCGTCGCCGTCAAGCTCCTCAAGTCAGCGCTCGCCAGCGACCCCGTGTTCCGCACTCGGTTTCGCCAGGAGGCTCACGCCGCCGCGCGCATGGCGCATCCCACGATCGTTCGTGTCTTCGACGCCGGGGAAGAGATCGTCCACGAAGCAGGAGTCGGCGAGAGCGTCGTGCCGTTCATCGTCATGGAGCACATCGAGGGTCGGCTGCTCAAGGACATCATCGCCGAAGGCCCGCTCGACCCCACGGAGGCTGGCCGCATCATCGAGGGTGTGCTCACGGCACTCGAGTACTCGCATCGGGCGGGAGTCGTCCACCGCGATATCAAGCCGGGCAACATCATGGTGACGCCGACCGGCCAGGTCAAGGTCATGGACTTTGGTATCGCTCGAGCAATCTCCGACTCTGCGGCGACCGTGGCACAGACCAGTAGCATTCTGGGCACCGCGCAGTACTTCTCGCCCGAACAGGCTCGAGGCGAGACGGTGGATGCGCGCAGCGACCTCTACTCGACCGGCGTCGTGCTGTTCGAAATGCTCACCGGTCGGCCGCCGTTCCAAGGCGAATCACCGGTGGCAGTCGCGTACCAGCACGTGAGCGAGCCACCGGTGGCTCCGAGCTCTCTTGCTGCGCAGGTCAGCCCCGCCCTTGACGCGATCGTCTTACACGCGTTGTCGAAGGACCGCTTCACGCGCTTTCAGTCTGCCGCAGAGTTTCGCACGGGCGTCGCCGGTGCTCTCGGCGGCGAGGCACCCGTGAGTCGCCCGGAGGGCGGCCCCGATTTCAGCTCGACCTTGTTCGGCGTGAACCCCCAAGCCACTGCAGACACCGAATCGGCGATGCGCCAGTTGAGCGTCGATGACGAGGAGCGACGCTCTCGCAGTCAGACTCGACCCCCGGTGGCGTGGATCTGGTCAGGCATCGCCGTCATGGTGGTCGTGATCGCCGCTGTTCTCTACTGGGCGTTCAGTCTCGAGCAAACACCCCTGACCTCCTCCGTCGCGATCGAGGTGCCGGATGTCGTCGGTCAGCAATACGAGCAGGGTGCGCAAGAACTCATCGACCTCAATCTCGAGCCAGAGCCGTTCCTCGAGACGAGTCTCGATGTTCCGGAGGGCGAGATCATGCGCACCGTGCCGAATGCCGGCATCACGGTGTCCCCCGGCCAGCAGATCCAACTTTTCGTCTCGTCGGGTGCACCGCTCGTGACCGTGCCCAGCGTGAACCTCCTGACCCTGACCGAGACAGAGGCTCTTTTGGCCGACCGTGGTCTCGTCGTCGGCACAGTGTCCAGCGAAAATTCTGCCTCCGTTGCTGCGGACGTCGTCATTCGCACCGACCCGGAGTCCGGAACAGAACTGCGCGAGGGTGAGGCGGTCAACATCGTGGTCTCCAACGGTCTCGTTACCGTCCCCGACGTGCGCAACCTTCCCGTCGGTGAGGCCTCCGCCCAGTTGAGCGCGTTGCAGCTCGTGGTGACCGTTCAGAGCGATGGCGGCTGCACGGGTCAGCTCGTGACCGCTCAGTCACTCGCTCCGGGTGATCGCGCACAGAATTCGGAGGTCGTCCTCCGGTACTGCAGCGGCGTGCCTGGTGGTGATGATCCCGCCGAGGACTAGACGGTGCGGTCGCCCGCCGGGCTGCTCACCAGCGGGGTAAGACCGGTAGCGATTCTGGCCGCGTCGGGGTGCCCGGATTCGGCCAGCCAATTGCCGAGCATCCGGTAGCCACCTTCGGTGAGCACCGACTCGGGATGAAACTGCACACCGTGTACGCGCGCATCGCGGTGACGCACACCCATGATGACGCCACCCGGAGTCCGCGCGGTCACCACGAGTGAGTCGGGCACGGTGCCGTTCACGACCGCGAGGCTGTGGTATCGCGTAGCCCGGAACGGCTGCGGAACCCCGTCGTAGAACGCACTGCCATCATGCTCGATGAGTGAGGTCTTTCCGTGCATGAGCTCCTCGGCGTGGGTCACCACTCCCCCGAGCGCCTCGGCGATCGCCTGATGACCCAGACAGACCCCCAGCAGCGGGATCCCCGCCGCGATTGCAGCATGAACCGCGGGCACCGACATGCCCGCCGCGGCAGGGGTGCCGGGGCCGGGTGAGAGGAGGACCGCGTCATAGTGTGCGATGAGTTCGGCAACACTGTCGTTCGGCACCACATCGTTGCGCACGACATCGGTCATGGCACCCAGCTGCTGCAGGTAGCCGTCCAAGGTGTACACGAAGCTGTCGTAGTTGTCGACGACGAGAACTCTCACGCCGACGACTCCACGACAGACTCCTGTTGCAGGAATGTCTCGGCGACCCAGGGAAACACCCACTCCAGAAGTGCCGCAAGAACGACAGCGACCATCACCACAAGAATGAGGATGCGCACGGGGAGGGGCCCGGGAAGAACCCGCCACAGAGCCGAATACACGATGAGTCTCCCTGCTAGTTGCTCGAGGCGTCGACGAGCGGCGAGATCTCGGGCGGTGCCCCACCTTCGCGCGGATACCAGTTTTCAAAAACTGCGTACGCGATCATGCGTTCAGCAGTGGAGTATCGCGGGTTGCAGGTCGTGAGGGTGAGAATCTGCTCGCCCGCTTCCACCCCGGGGGCCTGCGGAACCGGTTCGAGCACCTCGATTGCGGAGGGCAAAACGTACTCAAGCCCTCGAAAACCGTACTGATACCAACCATCACGAGTCTCGATGTAGAGGTTGTCACCTGCTTGCAACTCTCCGACATCGCTGAAGGCGCCGCCCCACGTGTTGCGATGCCCCGCGAGGGCAACGTTGCCCATCTCACCCGGCATCTGCGTCTGTGGGTAGTGGCCGACTCCCAAGGTTCGGCTATTGAGCACGGTGGCGAGATCGATCCCCTCACCAATAGTACGAACGTAGTCGTCACCGAACCGAGGAACGATGAGTGCCCCCCATCTTTGGCCCTCCGGTGGAGCGGCAATAACCGGGGGAACCCCCGGTTCCCGAGGTTCCTCCGTCGGACCAGGCTCGGTCGGCTGCGGGTCTGAGCGGTCCCGCTCCCACTCTTCTTGGAGCTCGCGTTGCACCTCGACCGCAGCTCCCTGCTGGGCTGAGCCTGCGACCACGTCGTTGAGCCAGATGTACCACCCTAGGAAGAGCAAGACCACGACACCAGCGGTGATGAGAATCTCGCCGACGACACCCGTGACGCTCACGCGCGTCCTCGATGCCTCTGTCCTGGCCATGAGCCCAGTGTAGGCGCTCACGCCGGGACCTCGGGCGGGCTAGAATCGGGGCATGGCCAGGACGACGAGCGACCCCGAGAACACTCCCGCGTCGAGCGGAGCCGACGCCCCCAACCCGGTGTGGTTCAAGCCGGTCATGTTCGGCTTCATGCTCATCGGCCTTGTCTGGATCCTGGTGTACTACGTCAGCCAGAGCTCCTGGCCGATCCCGAGCATTGGGCCGTGGAACATCATGGTGGGCTTCGGCATCATGTTCATTGGTTTCCTCATGACGACACGCTGGCGCTGATCGGCCCTTCTTCGACGGCCTCCCCCGAAGGGGGGCGGAACTACACGTCTGTGATTATCCCCACTGTGGAATGAGGTGTGGATAACTTCCCCTCAGCTACCTGTACCGCTGTCGCTCAGAGTCACAGAAGCGCAAACCGGGCGATAGTCGCCACCACCAGCGCGAGCCCCAGGCCAGCCAGGAGCGTGGCCTGACGTCGCTGCTGATCGACTCGGCGCGTACGCAGCAAGACGAGAGCCGCAAGCCCGCCCACGACGAGCCCGCCCACGTGCGCCTGCCAGGACACTCCTGGGATGACGAAACCGAGGCCCAAGTTGATCACGATCAACACGACGAGCTGAATACTGCCTCCGCCGAGTCTCCGCTGAATGACGAAGAAGGCTCCCAGGAGGCCGAAAATTCCGCCCGAGGCGCCGACCACGACCGTCAGCGGGGCCAGCCACAGTACGGCGACGGAACCCGCAAGGATCGACAGTGTGTACACCGCGAGAAATCGTGAACGGCCGATCAGACGTTCCAGCAGCGTTCCCAGCACGAAGAGCGAGTACATGTTGATCAGCACATGGAAAATCGACCGGTCGCTGTGCACGAGGGCGACCGTCAGCATCCGCCACGGTTCGTCGGGGGTCAGCGGCGCGTAGTAGGCGAAGAGTTGAGTAACGGCACCCTGTGTGACCCACTGCAGCACGAACATGATCGTCGTGATCGCAATGATCGTGTAGGTGACGACCGGCGTGCTGCTGCCACGACGAAAGGCGCGTGCCACGGGAGAGGGGCGCCGCGGTAGCGCCTGGGCTGCCGAGGCGCGACACTCCGGACAGTGCACGCCCACCGGCGCCGGGTTCTGGCATTCCGTGCAAATCACTCGCTCGCACCGCTGGCACCGAATGCGGCTACGCCGATCAGGGTGCCGGTAGCACGCCGTCGCGGCAGTCGCCGCATCGGGCTCGCTCACGCGACCTCTGTCACCTCAATGCTCGAGATGACAACATCGTCGACTGGCTTGTCGCCAGCACCCGTCGGCACCGCTTCGATCGCGCGCACGACCGACTGTGAGGCCTCGTCGGCCACGGCGCCGAAGATCGTGTGGTTGCCATTGAGCCACGGAGTGGCCGCGGTCGTGATGAAGAACTGTGAGCCGTTGGTGCCGCGTCCACCCCGCTTGCCGGCGTTGGCCATGGCGAGCAGAAAGGGTTCCGTGAACTGAAGCTCGGGGTGAATCTCATCGTCGAACTCGTAGCCGGGCCCACCGATGCCCTGCCCGAGCGGGTCGCCTCCCTGCAGCATGAAATCGGTGATGATGCGGTGGAAGATCACGCCGTTGTACAGCGGTTCCGTCATCGCTTTGCCGGTCTGGGGGTGAGTCCACTCCTGTTCGCCGGTGGCAAGGCCAACGAAGTTCTTGACCGTCTTCGGCGCGTGGTTGCCGTAGAGGTTGACGACGATGTCGCCGTGGTTGGTGTGGATGGTCGCGACTGCGGTATGGATCGACATGACCCCCATTCTTCCACGCTGTACGTGGAGCCTTTCCTGAGCATTCGGTCTGTGCCGGTTGGGCGCTCTCCTCATCAGTGCCAGGATAGAAGGGTCACCGATCGCTATCAGCTGGAGGATGAGCACCATGGGACTGTCACGCAAGCGTCGTCGCGAAATCAAGAAGCTGCGCGGTTCTGCCTCCGATGTCTGGGGTGAACAGCGCGAAGTACTCGAGCACGCCGCCAAGGTGTTGCGTGCCGCAAGCCGCGAGGCCGCCACGGTCGCTCGTGACGATGTCGCTCCGCGCGTGAAGTCTGCCTACGACAAGCGAGTACAGCCGAGCGTCGACGCGGGCATTGGCTCCGTCAAGTCTGCCGCCACCGCTACGCGCGACAAGTTCACCGACGACGTGCTCCCCGCGGTCACGGGCGCGCTCGGTTCCGCCCTCGCCGTTCTCGACATCGCGCGCAATAAGCAACTTCGGGATGCCCTGAAATCGGCATCCGCGACCAGCCGAGAGTTCGCGACGAAGGCTGGCCAGCGCGTTGGCCTCATCGAGGTCAAGCCGCAGCGCGGCCCGGGAACCTACATCCTCATCGGCCTCGGCGTCGTCGCCGCGGCAGGTATCGCCTTCGCCGCGTGGCAGACGCTTCGTGCCGACGACGACCTCTGGGTCGAGGACGAGTCTGAGGCACCCGTCGAGAAGACCGCAGCCAACTAGTACTTGCAGCATCACAGGAGGCGTCGCCCGCGAGGGCGGCGCCTCCTGTGCGTGTGCACACCGCGCGGTCCCGCGGAAGCGCGTCGCGCCGCAGGAGCGGCGGCGCGACAGAAAATACCGTGGAGCCTAGGAGAATCGAACCCCGCGACCGCAGGTTATGCGGTCGCGCGTCGAGCTAGAGCGCGAGATACAGAGCGGCGGGCAAAAAGTGGAGCCTAGGAGAATCGAACTCCTGACCTCCTGCTTGCAAAGCAGGCGCTCTACCAATTGAGCTAAGGCCCCTGGGTGGGTGAGTGGGGCTACCAGGACTTGAACCTGGGACCTCTTCGTTATCAGCGAAGCGCTCTAACCGCCTGAGCTATAGCCCCCTGAGACCGGATACGACTGTATCGTACGCGGTCACCCTCCCCCAATTCGCTTACCCGAGCGCGGCGGGGAGGGATCGATCAGTTGTTGGTGAAACCGACGAGGAGGCCTCCCGTGAGTTTGACGCTGAGGTTGTAGATGAGTGCACTCACGGCCCCGAGCACGGTGCCGCCGACGGCGTTGAGTACCGCGACGATGCTCGCGAACAGCATGACCTGCCCCAGTGACAGCAACTCGAGGAGGCTGAGCGCGTCTTCACCGAGGATCTCGGCGAAGAGCGCATCGAGGTCGGCGATGATGCCCAGTGATGACAGCACGACCCACACCATGAGTGTCGTGATGAGAAGAGTGATCGACAAGCAGATGGCGACGAGGAAGGAAAGCTTCACGGCCGACCAGAAGTCAATGTAGACGAGCTTGAGGCGCACTTGCTTGACGGGTGCGCTGCGCTGCGACTTGCGTTGCAGCTTCTCGGCGACTGTACTCACGAGCTGTGGTCCTTCCCGGCCTCGGTCGCGGTGGCGGCCGGAGCGGCATTGTCAGTATCGGATTCCGGTGACGGATCAGCGTCTGGTTCCACCAGATTCCGCTCGCTGTTGCGAGCGATGGCGATGATGCGGTCGTCGTCGTCCGGTCGAGCGAACACGACACCCATGGTGTCGCGCCCCTTGGCAGGCACCTCAGCCACGGAGGAGCGTACCACCTTGCCGTTTTGCAGGACCACGAGAACCTCGTCGTTATCGGAGACGATCAGGCCACCCGCGAGTGCTCCGCGGTCGTCGTTGAGCTTGGCGACCTTGATCCCGAGACCGCCCCTCTGCTGGATGCGGTACTGATCGACGGCGGTGCGCTTGGCATAGCCGCCTTCCGTGACGACGAAGACGTAGCCACGCGCACCCACGACCGACGCCGAGAGGAGCTCGTCGCCGGCGCGGAACTTCATGCCCGTGACACCGGAGGTCGAGCGCCCCATGGGGCGCAGTGCGCCGTCGTCAGCCGTGAAGCGCAACGACATGCCCAACCGCGAGACGAGCAGAATGTCGTCGGACTCGTCCGCGAGCATCGCCGACACGAGTTCGTCGCCTTCGCGCAGGTTGATGGCGATGATGCCCCCCGTGCGATTGGTGTCGTACTCGGTCAGGGCGGTCTTCTTGACGAGCCCTTTCCTGGTCGCCAAAACGAGGTGCTGTGCGGCCGAGTAGTCGCGAATGTCGAGAACCTGGGCGATCTGCTCGCCTGGCTGCAGCGCGAGCAGGTTGGCCACGTGTTGGCCCTTCGCATCGCGACCAGCCTCGTGAATCTCGTAGGTCTTGAGCCGGTACACGCGCCCGGTCGTCGTCAGGAACAACAACCAGTGGTGCGTCGTCGTGACGAAGAAGTGCTCGACGACATCATCGGCCCTGAGCTGCGCACCGCGCACACCCTTGCCGCCGCGGTGCTGTGACCGGTAGTTGTCGCTGCGCGTGCGCTTGATGTAGCCGCCGCGCGTGACGGTGACGACCATCTCTTCGACGGGAATGAGGTCTTCGACGCTCACGTCACCATCGAAGCCGAACATGATCTCGGTGCGGCGCTCATCACCGTACTTGTCGACGATCTCGGTGAGCTCCTCACCCACGATGGACCGCTGACGCTCGGGGCTGGCCAGAATCGCCTGGTAGTCGGCGATGAGCCGCTCGAGCTCTTCCGCCTGATCCTGAATCTTCTGGCGCTCGAGTGCTGCGAGGCGACGCAACTGCAGGTTGAGGATGGCGGTGGCCTGCAGTTCATCGACAGCGAGCAACTGCATGAGGCCGTCTCGGGCTTCTTCGGTGGTCTGCGAGCGTCGGATCAGCGCGATGACCTCGTCGAGGGCATCCAGTGCCTTCAGGTACCCGCGCAAAATGTGCGCGTCTGCCTCCGCCTTGGCGAGGCGGAACGCCGTGCGCCGAACGATGACCTCGATCTGGTGAGTCACCCAGTAGCTGATGAACCCGTCGATAGACAACGTGCGCGGTACCCCATCGACGATCGCGAGCATGTTCGCGCCGAAGTTGTCTTGGAGCTGCGTGTGTTTGTAGAGGTTGTTGAGCACAACCTTGGCGACCGCGTCACGTTTGAGCACAATGACAAGGCGCTGACCCGTCCGGCCCGATGACTCGTCACGAATGTCGGCGACGCCCGCAAGCTTGCCCTCCTTGACGAGGTCGGCAATCTTGATCGCGAGGTTGTCGGGGTTGACCTGGTAGGGCAGCTCGGTGATGACGAGGCAGGTGCGACCCTGGATCTCTTCCACCGTGACGACCGCGCGCATCGTGATCGAGCCGCGCCCGGTGCGATAGGCGTCCTGAATCCCCTTGACCCCGAGAACCTGAGCGCCGGTGGGAAAGTCTGGCCCTTTGACGCGCTGCAGAATCGCCGCGAGCAACTCTTCGCGATCGGCGTCGGGGTTCTCGAGGTGCCACATCGCGGCCGACGCGACTTCGCGCAAATTGTGCGGCGGAATGTTCGTGGCCATTCCGACCGCGATCCCGACCGAGCCGTTGACGAGAAGGTTGGGAAATCGCGAGGGCAGGATGCTGGGCTCACGCGTGCGGCCGTCATAGTTGTCCTGAAAATCGACGGTGTCTTCCTCGATATCCCGCACCATCTCCATGGCAAGCGGAGCCATCTTGGTCTCGGTGTACCGGGGGGCGGCAGCGCCGTCGTTGCCGGGTGAGCCGAAGTTGCCCTGGCCGGCCGCGAGCGGGTAGCGCATCGACCACGGCTGCACGAGGCGCACGAGGGCGTCGTAGATCGCCGAGTCGCCATGCGGGTGGAACTTACCCATGACGTCACCAACGACGCGGGAGCACTTCGAGTACGCCTTGTCGGGGCGGTAGCCACCGTCGAACATCGCGTAGAGCACTCGGCGGTGCACGGGCTTGAGGCCGTCGCGCACGTCGGGCAGCGCGCGCCCCACGATGACGCTCATCGCGTAGTCGAGGTACGAGCGCTGCATTTCGAGCTGCAGGTCGACCTGGTTCACACGTCCGCCTGGTCCGTAGTCGACCGGCTCGGTCTCAGCGGTCTCGTCTGCCATGGGGTCTGTCCTTTGGTGGTGGTGTGATCAGGGGTGGAAGGATGACGACAGGACCGTCACCTAGATGTCCAAGAACCGCACATCCTTCGCGTTCTGTTGAATGAAGGAGCGACGCGACTCGACGTCCTCGCCCATGAGGGTGGAGAACAGCGCATCGGCCATCGCCGCGTCGTCGAGCGTGACCTGCAAGAGGGTGCGGCTCTCGGGGTTCATCGTGGTGTCCCACAGCTCCTGGTGGTTCATCTCACCGAGCCCCTTGTACCGCTGCACTCCGTTGTCTTTCGGGATGCGCTTGCCGTCGGCCAGCCCGGATTCCATGAGGCCGTCGCGCTCACGATCGCTGAACACGTATTCGTGCTCCGAGTTGGTCCACTTGAGGCGATACAGCGGAGGCTGCGCGAGGTACACGTACCCGAGATCGATGAGTGGCCGCATGTAGCGGAACAGGAGCGTCAGCAACAGGGTCGTGATGTGCTGGCCGTCGACGTCAGCATCGGCCATGAGCACGATCTTGTGATACCTGACCTTGTCGGAGTCGAAGTCTTCTCCGATGCCGGCGCCGAACGCCGTGATCATGGCCTGCACTTCGGCGTTGCCCAGCGCGCGATCCAGGCGCGCTTTCTCGACGTTGAGGATCTTGCCGCGCAGCGGCAGGATCGCCTGCGTCTCGGGGTTGCGTCCCTGCACGGCCGAGCCACCCGCCGAGTCGCCCTCGACGATGAAGATCTCGCTGAGGGAGGGGTCCTTCGACTGGCAGTCTTTGAGCTTGCCCGGCATCCCGCCCGACTCGAGGAGACCTTTGCGCCGAGTCTGCTCGCGCGCTTTGCGCGCCGCGAGCCGTGCGGCGGCCGCCTGCATCGCCTTGCGAATGACATCCTTGCCCTGCACGGGATTGCGCTCGAACCAGTCAGAGAGGTGCTCGCCGGTCACCTTCTGCACAAACGACTTGGCCTCGGTGTTGCCGAGCTTGGTCTTGGTCTGCCCTTCGAACTGCGGCTCGCCGAGCTTGATCGAGATGACCGCCGTGAGCCCCTCGCGAACGTCATCGCCCGAGAGGTTTTCGTCCTTGTCTTTGAGGATGCCCTTCTCGCGCGCATACCGGTTGACGAGTGTGGTCAGGGCCGCCCGGAATCCTTCTTCGTGCGTGCCGCCCTCGTGGGTGTTGATCGTATTCGCGTAGGTGTGTACCGACTCGCTGTAGCCATTGGTCCACTGCATGGCGACCTCGAGAGCGATGCGCCGCTCGACATCCTCAGACTCGAAGTGGATGATCTCCGGGTGCACGAGCTCGGTCTTCTTGGCCGAGTTGAGAAACTCGACGTAGTCCTTGAGGCCCTGCTCGTAGTAGTACTCCTCGTGCAGCGATTCGTCACCGGTGCTCTTGACGACGATCGTTTCGCCCTCGGTGGTAAGTCGCTCATCGGTGATGGTGATGCGCAGGCCCTTGTTGAGGAAGGCCATCTGCTGGAAACGCGTGCGCAGGGTGTCGCCGTCGAACTGCACGGTTTCGAAAATGTCTTCGCTGGGCCAGAAGGTGATCGTGGTGCCGGAGTCGTCGGTGCTTTCGCCCTGCACGAGAGGGGCATCCGGAACACCGTTCTGATAGCTCTGCCGCCAGATCGATCCCTGCCGGCGGACCTCGACCTGCAACCGGCTCGAGAGCGCGTTGACCACAGAGCTGCCGACACCGTGCAGCCCGCCGGAGACGGCGTAGCCGGAGCCCCCGAATTTGCCACCCGCGTGCAGGATCGTCAGCACGACCTCGACCGTGGACTTCTTTTCGATCGGATGCTCATCGACGGGGATGCCGCGGCCGTTGTCGACCACCTGCACCCCACCATTGGCGAGCAAGGTGATGTGAATGACATCGCAGTGGCCGGCGAGGGCCTCGTCGACCGAGTTGTCGACAATTTCGTAGACGAGGTGGTGAAGCCCACGAGGGCCCGTCGACCCGATATACATACCGGGGCGCTTGCGCACCGCCTCAAGCCCCTCGAGTACCTGAATGTCGCTGGCGCCGTAGCCGTTATCCGAGTGCGGAGTCGAGGGTGTCATGTGTGTAGGTGTGCTCCCGCCGAGTCGATCGTGATGGCCGATCATGGGTCCCACTGACAGGCCCCCGACGACCTGTCCATCCTACCAAGAAAAGGGGCCTGGGAGGCGCCAGATGGGGCCTCTGGGGAGATTTCGTCGCTCGGTTGGAGTGATTCGTCTTTCTAGCCGTATGTGTCGCGTGGGCCACGACCGGGGACAGAGCGCGGGCCACGCTTCCAGCTGGGGGCGCCGGGACCAAGAATGCGAACGCCACTCACCTCTGCCTCGGGAAAAGCCGTGACGATAGACGTCAGAATATCGCTCTGCATGAGGCGCAGTTGTGTTGCCCACGCCGTCGAATCGCACTGAATGCTCAACACACCCTCCTCGACTCCGACCGGTTGCGAACGCGCAGCGACATCCTCACCCACGAGGCTCGACCACGCCGAGAGCAGCTCCCCACGCGCGAGCGGCGAGGTCCACCCCATCACGCGCGTCAACGAATCCATGACGTCGTCAAGGCCGGCCGGATCCCGTCCCGTACCAAACGGGGTGGATGCGCCCGGGTTCCGAGCGCCCGACGCACGCTTCCGAGCATCGGCTGACCTCATCGACGGGTTCCCGAATACCCGCCGCAATCGACGGTAGACGGAGCTGGCCTCCGACTCGGGAAGTGCCGGCTCCTCAGACATCGGTACCGTCGACGATCTCGCCCGCCGCAATCGTGACCGTCGCGGCGCGCAAACGTTCGGGCACGTCGCGCGCCACTGCGGCAGTGATGAGCACTTGCTCAAAGGTCACCACCGCGTCGGCGAGGCGCTCGCGCCGGCCTTCGTCCAGCTCGGCAAACACGTCGTCGAGTACGAGAACGGGGTCACCCGCGACGGCGTCCACGCGCAAGACCTCTGCGGAGGCGAGCTTCAGTGCGAGCGCGAGTGACCAGCTCTCGCCGTGACTCGCGTAGCCGCGCGCCGGAAGCCCGTTGAGTTCGAGGACGAGGTCATCGCGGTGAGGCCCGACCAAGGTGACGGCGCGGTCAACCTCATCGCGTCTGCGCGCCGCGAGCCGCTCGCGAAACCTTGCCGCGACAATCTGCACATCAGCACGTTCCGCTGCCTCCTGATCCGGGGCATCCTCGTCGTCGATGCTGCGTGTGAGATACGCGCTAGTCTCATGCTCCTCGCCCGCCACCGCCTGATAGGCGCGGAAAATCTGCGGTCGAAGTTGTTCGACCAGCTCGTGTCGAGCGACCATGAGCGAACTGCCGAGGTCGACGAGTCGGTCATCCCACACGTCGAGAGTCGACAACGAGTTCGCCGGCAGTCGAGACGCCCGCGCCGACTTGAGGAGAGAGTTGCGTTGACGCAGCACGCGCTCGTAGTCGGCAATGACACCCGCGAAGCGAGGAGCTCGCTGAACGACCAGTGCGTCGAGGAAGGCCCGGCGGCCAGAGGGCTCCCCCCTGATCAACGAGAGATCCTCGGGGGCAAACAGCACACTCGCGAAGTATCGAGGCAGTTCGCGCACCCGGACAGCACCACGGTTAACTTGCGCCTTATTGGCGCCCGAGCGGTTCAGTTGTAGCTCGATGACGAGCGCCCGCTCCTCGTGCTCGACCCGCAACCTCACGATCGCTGCACTCTCCCCTGCCCTGATCAACGCCTGATCGGTCGAGACACGGTGCGACGAGACCGTGCTGAGATATCCGATGGCCTCGACAAGGTTGGTCTTGCCCTGCCCGTTGCGCCCCACGAA
>Ga0136600_1000459_pt1 | contig 21952 bp, 15 predicted proteins | sample AntRauMFilla2698_FD_104634 | JGI IMG/M metagenome (GOLD analysis project Ga0136600, IMG submission 104634) | Saline lake microbial communities from Rauer Islands, Antarctica - Metagenome Filla 2 #698 | ecosystem: Environmental > Aquatic > Non-marine Saline and Alkaline > Saline | place...
AAATATGGAAATGAATTTGATTCATCAATCGTCCAAATAGAGCTGAAATCCCAATTCTCAAAAGTTGATTCAAGTTTCATAGAGAATGTTGAACTACTGCCGCTCTCTATTCTGAAGCCAGTTAGACTATCTTCTCTACCAAATAGCTCTTTATTCCAGTAATTACCAATTACTTTTAGAACTGTTTGAGTAGAATCTTCAGCATTGAGGAAGGCTTGACCGACAATTCCTTTGTAGAAATTTTCAAGTTCTGTTTTGGAATTAATTGTACCAAAAGCATAATTATTTTTTATGCTTAAAGGTTTATTTGTGGAACTTAGGACGCCACTCAATCCATAAAAGCCAATTACACCCCCCACTGAGGAACTGTCCATCACTTCAAATTTGGCGTAATTATTTTCTAGTGACCCATATTGATACACTCCAGCTATTCCACCAAATGTTCCTGTATTTTTGGTTGAGGTTATGGAGTAAGACTCAGTAATAGTGCCTTCAAAATTGGTTCCAGCTATACCTCCAGATGCATCTTCTATACCTTGAAGTGAGCCTTCAAATGAAGATTGCTGAATTCTTCCGAGATTAACAGCAGTAATTCCGCCTGCCTGGTTAGCTTTTGAAATTATACCCTGAGCATTTGAGCCTGATATTAATCCTTCATTCCATCCAGTAATCATTCCTACAGAACCAAATTCGATTGAACTATTTATAATCTCTACATTATTTATTTCCCCGCCTACTTCTAGTCGACTAGTAATGATTCCAGCAAAGCGTGGAATATCTTCTATTAATTCCGTTTCTGATAGATTAAGGCTGTCTGGAACGTCTTCTGGTGCGATATAAGAAATAGTTGCTTCATTAATAGTCAGGTTTTTTATACAACCTGAAACTGAATAAAACAGCCCTACATTCATGCCTCGATTGTTGATACTGAGATTAGAAATAGTGTGACCATCTCCATCTAAACATCCTGTAAAAACTTCTCTTTCTCCAATTAGATACTGATCGTCTCTGGCATATCCTATTGGAATCCAACCGTATTCACTGGTTGTTGCCAAATCAAGATCAGAAGTTAGTAAAAAGTCTTTGTTTGGAAATAGTATAAGACTGTCTAATTGTTCAACTTTTGAAATCAGGTATGGATCCGTGTCAGTTCCTGTTCCCCCATCGAAATAGGTGGTATCAGTTTGTGAAGAACCATTTGTAGGCATAAAATCTACATTCAATATGAAATAGGCACTAAATTGATCATTACAACAATTGGGGTTGTCAAAATAAGTACCGAAGATTATATCCTGTTTGTTGTCGTTGTTGATATCAATTACAGTTACACTATTTCCAATATCAAAGTATCTTGAGATAGCGGTGATTTCAAAAAGATCAAATTGAGGGGAAGGATTTTCTAAATCTAGCGTGTCAGGTAAAGATTGGTCTGTCCCTAACAAAACCCTTAATTTGTCGTCATAATTTTCAGTAAGGTTAGATGATAAGTCGTGAATACCTCCAGTGAAAATCACATCATCAAATCCGTCATTATTGAGGTCAGCGACGTCTAAGAATTTACCAAGATAATTCAAGGACTCACCGTTTATAACTAACCCTTCTCCACCATCCATAAATGTTGGGTACACATTATCATCAAAAACTCCTTCGCCTCCGTAGATTATATAAACACTTCCTTTAGTTGTGCCTGTTCTTGTTGCAGAAACAATGAAATCCATTTCTCCATCACCGTTAAAATCTCCAGTATCAAAATCTTTGCCAAATCGAGTTTGAGTAGGCCTAGAGGATCCAAAAATAGTCATTCCATTTACCCCTCGATTTATGGAGCTTATGTTAATAGAGTCGGGATGTGAGGTACTTCCAAATAGGGTGACGATTCTACCTTGGCTCCATGCACTTTCATTCGCTATTAATAAATCATCAACATCATCTCCGTTTATATCGATAAATGAACCTTGACCTCCAACTCTATCATTACTATTAGTTGTATAAATAATTACACCTGAATTTTGAGAAAGTGTATCAAGATCTATCGTCAATTTTCCTTGGATAGCTGTTCCATAAACGACATATCCTGTCCCTCTAAAAGTAGAGGTTGATCTGGGTGCAGATACGAAAAGGTCATTTAAACCATCATCATTAAAATCTCCAATGGCAGATCCTCCTCCAAGTCCATGTATACCTTCACCTATTGAAGAACCATATAAACGAAATCCCTCACCCGAATCTAAATTTGCAATGTTTATTAAAGTTTCTGTCCAGTTCTGCTTTCCATAAACTACATATAGGCGACCTTCGAAGTTATTATAGGCCCCCAATCCAATAATTAAATCATCAATTCCATCGTTATTTAAATCACCAGAGCCTACTTCTCTACCAAAACCAGTGGTACTAGGTATATTGGGATTGTCTTCATCAAAATTAAAACTAACGGTTGAAAGATTGCCATTCTGTAGCGAATCTTGACCAAAAGTTATAGTGATTCTACGATTATCAGATCCAGAACCGCCTGTATTATCTGAATTAGTTATAACAATATCCTGGATACCATCGCCATTGAAATCTCCAGAGGTCATTTTTAATGCATAATCATTTTCTGAAGTTGAAGTGATAATAAAGTTATCAGATTCGCCCATTAGCGAATCAATTGCTATTTGGGTTTGTGCCTGAGCGTAGCTTGCAAGAGTACTACTAAGTAAAGAAGCGAGTATAAAAATTCGTATAATCATTGTATAGATAGTTTTAGTTATCTATAAATGCGGATTTAGTTTTAGAAAGGGGACAGATCAGGTTACATTTCTTCTGGTGCAGAAATTCCAAGAATAGTTAACCCATTTCTTAAAATTTGAGCAGTTGCTTTGGCTAATTCAATTCTAGCTTGTGCAAGATTTTCATCTACACCAATAATTCTGCAATCATGATAGAAAGTTGTGAAGGCAGAGGCGACGTCATTTAAAAAGTTAATCAAACGATGAGGCTCGCGAGCGTTAGCAGCATTCGCTACCATTTCAGGGAATCTCAGGATAGTTTTGACTAATGTTTCTTCTGAATCATGTTTTAATAATGAAAGATCAACATTTTCAGTGAAGGTATACTCTTCTGATGCTTTACGAAGAATGCTGGCAAGTCTTGCATGTGCATACTGAAGGTAAAATACAGGATTCTTGTCACCAGCTTCTTTAGCCTGGGCAATATCAAATTCTAAATGAGTATTTGGGGAGCGCATTAAAAAGAAGAAGCGAGTTACATCAGAACCTACTTCATCCATGAGTTCATCAAGGGTAACAAAATTTGCTTTACGTGTACTCATTTTAAAAGGCTGACCATCTTTCACAATCGTCACAAACTGATAAATTACAACATCCACTTTGTTTGTATCATAACCCAGCGCAGAAATACCAGAAAGCACATCAGGATATGTCGCAATATGATCGGCGCCAAAAACATCTAAACAAAGATCATAACCACGGTCCAGTTTATTCATATGGTAAGCAATATCTGGAAGACGATAGGTAGGTTCTCCAGTGCTTTTGATCAATACAGTATCTTGCTCTTTTTCGAATTCGGTTGTTTTAAACCAAACAGCTCCATCTTTATCATAAACCAGTCCTTTTTCCCGGAGTTTCTCAACAGTGGAATCTATAGAGCCATCAGAGTACAAGCTATGTTCATTAAAGAATGAATCCATATTGATGTCCATTCTCTCCAAGGTATTACTGATATCGGCGAAAATTGATTTCTCAGCTTTTTCTTTGAAAGGTTTCCATTCATTCAGATCAGAGGAGAGCTCTTTGCTTTCACTTACTAACTCTGAAGCTATATCGCGAATGTATTCTCCTTCATAACCACCTTCGGGAAATACAGATTCTTTCCCAAGCTGTTCTAAATATCGAGCTTGTACACTTTGTCCAAGTACGCGCATTTGTCTACCGGCATCATTGAAATAATACTCGCGATCAACTTTAGCTCCAGTCCATTCCAGTAATCTGGCAACGGTATCTCCAAGAACGGCATTTCTTCCATGTCCAACAGTAAGTGGGCCTGTTGGATTTGCACTAACAAATTCAACTAATACTTTTTTGCCCTTATGTTTGTCGGTTTTTCCAAAACTCTCTCCAGCATCTAAAATACTTTGAAGTTCATCGTACAAATAGTCTTCAGCAAAGCGAAAATTTATAAATCCTGGTCCGGCTATCTCAACTGCAGAGATTTTTTTCTCATCGTAGTTCAGGTTCGAAATGATTTGCTCAGCAATTACTCTAGGATTGTTTCTCAAAGGCTTGGCAAGGGTCATGGCCACATTTGTAGATGCATCGCCATGACTAGCTACTTTTGGAGCTTCTAACTGGATGTCAGTTTTTTCTGTTAGATCAAATTGTACTAAAGATGCAGCGATTATTTGCTGTAAGTATTCGTTCATTATGGAAATAGATTCTTAATTCAACGGTAAAGATAAGGCTGATTCAATTAAGAATTAAGAATTATTCAATGACAAAAGGGAATATCCAATAATGAATAAGGAATAATCAATTTCCATTTGTTGCTAGATTCTTTTTTGCAGTAGCAATACTTGTATGAAAGATGGCAATTAATTCATCACATTCTATCAAAGCTATGTCAATTAGCTTGGAGGTTGAAATTGGATGGCTCTTAATTATAGTTAAACAAATGAAGGTTTCACGAAGCTCTTTTTGTCCTATTTTGAGCTTATGAATGAAATCTTTCCTGGATTCTGCAGCTTGAGCTTCCCCATATTGAAAAGCTGGTGAAGTTCCTGATCGTACCAATTGTTTAGCAAAATGTTGTCCTGTATAAGAACTAGGCAATTCATCAACAATTTTCATTATTGATAGTGAGAAATTTATAATTCGAGACTGTAAGTTAAATGCATGTCCGTTCTTCATTGGATATTCCTTGGTCGTTATTGATTATTGAAAAGAGCCTTGCGAGCGCAAAGAAACAAACTCATATCCAGCAATTATTATGTGATCATCAACGGGGATTCCGAGGAGTTTTCCAGATTCGCTGACTCTTTTTGTTAATTGAATATCTGCGGTTGAGGCTTTTGCATTTCCAGAGGGATGATTATGGAACAGAATAATAGAATTAGCTTGATGAACGACCGATTGCCGCATCACTTCTGCAGGTTCAACGATGGTAGCATTACTACCACCTGAACTTATTTGCTGAAAACCAGTCATGATTTTTTTGTGATTTAGAAAAGCGACAATAAAAACCTCTTTGGTCAAATGACGAAGTTTTGGTCCAAAGAAGGCCGCAGCATCTTCAGGTGAAGTAATCTGGATTTCTTCGCCTAATCCTGCTACTTGAATTCTGCGGGCTAGTTCAAAAGCAGCTTCAAGCGTGATGGCTTTGACTTTAGCAATACCAGGGATAACCTGTACCTCATTCCACTCTTTCTTGATAAGACTATGCAATCCATTGAAGTGATTAAGTAGTGCTCTTGAGGTTTCTATTACATTCATTTTTTGCGTCCCTGTTCTCAACAGAATAGCTAAAAGCTCAGCATCGGATAGAGAGCCCGCTCCATATTTGATTAGTTTTTCCCGAGGCTGTTCGTCGGGTCGCATATCTTTAACAGTTCTGTTTAGGAAATCATCGGAAGAAAAAGTTTCTGCATTCATGGCAATTAGTTTTTAACTAAGTAAGACAGGTTGGGAGAGATTCCTTACAAAAAAATTAAGAATATTGAATATTGAATATTGAACAAGGAATAGCGAATGATGAAGTATAGTTTGGCTATTGGCTATTGGCTATTGGCTATTGGCTATTGGCTATTGGCTATTGGCTATTGGCTATTGGCTATTGGCTATTGGCTATTGGAAGAGTACTCCAAAATATCACCGGGTTGGCAATCGAGGGCTTTGCAGATTGCTTCTAAAGTAGAGAAACGGATGGCTTTAGCTTTCCCTGTTTTTAGAATGGAAAGATTACTCATGGTCACACCAACTTGTTCGGAAAGTTCGGTCAAACTCATTTTTCGCTTAGCTAACATTACATCAAGATTTACAATAATTCCCATGATGCTAGATAGTTAGTTTTTGTTCTTCATAAACTCTGGAAGCTTCTTTGAAAACATACCCAAGAAGAACAATTGCCAAACCAAATGTTAAAGAACCTTGTCCTCCCATAAAGCTGGTTTCGAAGGTTATTTTTTCAGTAATCATGTTCTCATTAAAATAATGGGAGAAGAGAACGCTTTGTAGAAAATGAATAAAAGATAAAGAAAGAACGGAGATTCCCATTACGTATAAGCGCCAAGAATTTTTGATATCAAACGGATTATTATCGATTACAGATCTAAGAATACGATTAAGGGTATAGTAAAATATATATAAAGCTAAAAACTTAAGTAACCGAGTGAGTAGAATTATATAATATCCGGATAGAGCTTCTTCACTATCGGAAATGATCATTGGATTTGTATGAAACGAAGAACCTAAATAAAGATAACCTCCATCATCTCGGTATATTCTATTTTCAATTCCAAGGTCTTCTGTATTGATCATAACAAGAGCATCTATATTCTTAATTGATGTGATAGAATTAGAGCCTGTAAGATTAGGAATATGGATAGTTATAAATTGACTAATTAATCCAAAAATCATAAACCAACTTATGTAGTAAAGAAAATGCCCTAAAGTCCAATCATTTTTGAGTTTCATAAAAGAAGAATTTGTTACTGTGCACTTTAAATAAAAACCTAAATATTTTGAAAAGCAATAATTATTTATTGATAAACAATAAATAAATGCTGTAAAGCGGAATATTTATTTGAATACTAAGTGCTTGAATAACTCTCTCTTTTGTTTCCTCCCCCTAGGGAGGAAGACTCAGGGCTCAATATTTGGCTAGATTGGAAAACAATTGGATGTTGAATATTCCTTGTTGGATATTCAATATTCAACAGTTCCTTACTCTCCGCCACTCATCAATGGTTCATTGAAGGCACGAATGCTTGAATTCGGAAGGCCATTAGGGTGTAATTTTTTAATCATATCGATAGTCTCGATTACAATCTCCAAATGTTTCTCTTTTGAGTTTTGATAAAAAGCTTGAGCGGCACCCGAAAGTTTTGGTTTCCCGTGAAGCGGTTTATCACTTACACAAAGGAGCGTAGCATGAGGAACGCGATAACGAAATCCATTGGTAGCAACAGTAGCTGATTCCATATCTACCGCCAAACTTCTACTATGATGAATTTTTTCAACCGTATCTTTTTTAGAAAACTCCCAGTTTCTATTTGCAGTAGTAAATACGGTTCCAATACGATGTTCCAAGCTATGATTATCCAAGGCTTGTTTCAGGTATAAATTAAGTAGATAATTTGGAATTACTGGAATACCGATAGGGAATAGATCATCGAGTAATCTATCGTCTCGCATGTATCCATTGGCTAATACAAAGTCTCCAATCTCTTGGTGATTTCTTAACCCACCGCAATGTCCAACCATTATCATAGCATCTGGTCTGAGCACAGCAACATGATCTGTGATTGTTTTGGCATTTGAAGGTCCAACCCCAATATTAATCAAAGTGATTCCTTTATTATCAGGAAGTTTATGATGGAAAGCGGGCATTTGAACACCTTCTCTGGAGGGCCTTTCACAATCTGGGTATTTTTCTAGAAATACTTCGACATGCATATCATAGTTAGTGAAGAGGATGTAGCGTTGAAAGTCACAGGCATTAGTTCCGGTATAATGCTGAAGTCGATCTAACGAAATATCTGTGCGTTCTGGACTAAATAGAAACAATTTTTTCTTTGTTATATCCCAGTTGCTTTCATCTGCATTATCCAATAAATCAGGATTGTTCAATTCAATGATGTCTCTTGAAGGTTCAATTCTGATGTCAGCTTCTTTTTGAAGTAGTCGAACAATTTCTCTTTCCAAATAAGAGCGAAGCGCTTTTGGCTGAGCGAGTTCTCCTTTTATAACTGGGTTATGCTCAGACCATGCACGTTCAACGAGCATTCTGGGATACTTACCGGAAGCATAAATTTTTTCCATAAGATCGCAAGCTTTTTCCGTAGCTTTCTTAAGCTCTTCGAGCGATGAAAAATCAGAATGTGATAAAAGAAGTGAATCAGGCATGATAAAAAAACTATTTAATTATACAATTGAGCCTTGGGTAACTACCAAGGAGCAGGTGCAATATACGAGTAATATCTTCAAGGTATTAAGTAGAGAAATGAAGATTGAATCTGAAGATCATTCTGCGACTTTTTCTATCATTGAGGCACCAGACTGGATCAATGTAATTGCTCTTACTGATGAGGAAGAAATAGTGCTTGTTGAGCAGTTTAGATATGGAATTGAAGAGTCAACCTTAGAACTTCCTGGTGGTATGGTTGACCCAGGAGAACATCCTAAAGAAACATCCATACGCGAATTAAAAGAAGAAACTGGCTTTGAAGGGAGTGAAGTTATCAATTTAGGAAAAGTGAGTTCTAATCCCGCTGTGTTAACAAATGATACGTACACCTATTTGATAAAAGGCTGTAAAAGAGTTTCGGCTCAACAATTGGATGGGAACGAGAGAATCAATGTTCATGTAATTCCACTTCAAGATTTTTTAGAATATGTAACTGATGGACAAGTTCATCATTCTCTAGTGGTTGCTGCGGTAGCTAAATATTTATTGTGGAAAAAGTAAATCATAGTTTAATGCACTAGAGCTGACTTTCGTTTTTTGAAATCAACTATTAAGTAAAATCACTTTCTAAGAATCAGAATAATACTCGAACGATTTCTAAGTTGAAATCCGTTATTGAGAATGAATAAATCAACGAAGTAAAAGGATTATGATTGAAGTAGGAAAAAAAATTAACACAGATTTTAGTTTAGAAATTGTAAGTGATGGGGAAGAAAAGGAAGTGAATTTCTCAGATATTTTAAATAGAAAAACTATTGTATCTGTATATATGAAGAACAATACCTCAAGCTGTGACAGGCAAACTTTAAGCTTGGCTGAGAATTCAGATTGGTTTGATAAACATGAAGTTAACCTTGTTGCAATAAGTAAGGATGGATGCAGGTCTCATAAGAAATATGCAGAGAAACAAGGAATTAACTATATACTAGCTTCAGATCCTGATTATTTGTTCGCAAAAGCTACAGATTCTCTAGTTGATAAGAAGATGTACGGAAAAACTTTTACAGGTCCTTCTCGATCAGCTTTTGTTATTGATACGGATGGTACTATCTTGGCAACCGTCGAGAAAATTGATACGAAAGCACATGCTGAGGAGTTGAAAGCTCTGATTGAACGTTTGTAATTATATAAATAGAGATTATGAAAAGTCTGGTAATAGTAGAGTCTCCAACAAAGACTAAAACGATTAGTAAATACCTTCCTAAGGGATACGAAGTTGATTCTTCAATGGGTCATATTCGTGATCTCCCTTCATCAGCGAAGCTCATTCCTGCAAAGTATAAAAAGGAAAGTTGGGCAACGTTGGGTATCAATCCGGATGACAAATACTTTGCTATTTATGTAACTCCACCAGATAAGAAGAAGATTGTAAAGAGACTCAAAGATAAATTAAAAGGAGTAGATGAGCTCATTTTGGCAACGGATGAGGATCGTGAAGGTGAAGCGATATCATGGCATTTATTGGAGGTATTAAAGCCAAAAGTTCCAGTGAAACGCATGGCTTTTCGTGAAATAACTAAAGAAGCCGTACTAAATGCATTAGAAAATACCCGTGATATTGATATGCAGTTAGTACATGCACAAGAGACAAGAAGAATTTTAGATAGGCTTGCCGGATATACTGTTTCTCCTTTATTGTGGAAGAAGATTTCACCAGGTTTATCGGCAGGTAGAGTTCAATCTGTAGCAGTAAAAATGCTGGTTGAACGTGAGCGCGAAAGAATGAAATTCAGAAGTGGTACTTATTATGATCTCTCAGCTATACTACAAAAGACTGGTGAGAATGATGAATTTAATGGGGCACTTACACATTTAAATGATAAGAGACTGGCCAGTGGAAAAGATTTTGATGAAAATACCGGGAAACTGAAAAAACCAGACTCAGTAGTTTTATTGGATGAAGCAAAATCCAAAGATTTGGTTGAGCAGCTTAAAAAAGCTAATTGGGAAGTGACAAATGTTGATGTTAAAGTCCAAAAGCGAAATCCATCACCCCCTTTTATTACTTCTACCCTTCAGCAGGAAGCAAACCGGAAATTTAATTTTTCTGCACGCGATACAATGAGTGTTGCTCAAAAATTGTATGAGAAAGGGTTTATAACCTATATGAGAACTGATTCTACTAAACTATCATCTCAAGCAATAACAGCCGCTAGGGAAGGAATAGTTGATCAATATGGGGAAGAGTATTTATTTGAACGAGTTCGTAATTATTCCAAAAAGGGAAAATCAGCTCAAGAAGCTCATGAGGCTATTCGACCTTCTGGATCTAAATTTATTCTTCCTGAAAAGTCAGGCTTAAAAGATCGTGAGTTGAAGTTGTATGATCTAATATGGAAGAGAACGATAGCAACACAGATGTCTGAGGCTGAACTCGAATTTACAAATGTGACCATCACTGCGAAGAACAATGGAACATCCGCTGACTTTAGAGCGGGAGGGAAAAAGATTTTATTCCCTGGATTTTTCAGAGCTTATGTAGAAGGTAGTGATGATCCCGAAGCAGCGTTAGATTCTCAAGAAAATTTTCTTCCAGCAATGAAAGTGGGTGAAAGTACTGATCTTCAGGATCTGGAATTCAATTCTCATGAGACAAAGCCTCCAGCTCGATATACAGAAGCATCACTAGTTAAAGAACTAGAGAAAAGAGGTATTGGGCGACCTAGTACGTATGCTACTGTAATAAGTACCATTCAGGATAGAGGCTATGCTAAAAATGAAAGCAAAATGTTAATACCGTCTTTCACGGCATTTGCTGTTACGGCGCTATTAGAACAAAATTTCCCAGATCTTGTAGATAGTGCTTTTACGTCAAATCTGGAAGATAAGCTTGATGCTGTTGCAAACGGAACACAAAATCCGGTTGAATATCTAGATGATTATTATAAAGGTGAAAACGGTCTTCGAGCTCAAGTAGATAAACAGGAAGACAAAATTGACGCCCAAAAAGCTAAACTATTGGATTTACCTTTGGAAGGTTTAGAAGGTATACAGGTAGCGGTTGGAAGATTTGGTCCTTATGCTAAAATGCAGAAAAACGGTGAAGAAGTTTCAACTTCACTGCCGCAAGATATGAATCCGAGTGATGTCACTGTGGAGAAGTTAGAGCAACTTATTAAGCTTTCTGAAGAAGAAGATAAGCCAATTGGTGTCCATCCTGATGAAGGGCTACCAGTATTTTTGCTAACAGGAAGATTTGGTCCTTATGTTCAATTAGGAGAAATCACAGAAGAGAATAAAAAACCAAAACGCGTTTCACTGTTAAAAGGATTGACTCCTGAAGATGTTGATCTGCCTCTTGCTCTTAAACTTTTAGAATTACCAAGAAACTTAGGAGAACACCCAGAAGACGGAAAAGTTGTAAAGGCTGGCGTTGGAAGATATGGACCATATGTGGTTCACGATGGTAAATTCAAATCTCTGCCGAAAGATGACAGTGTACTGGAAGTACAATTAGAAAGGGCTGTTGAGTTGTTAAAACAAAAAGGTGCACCTAGAAAAAGTTCAGAATTGAATGACCTAGGAGAGCATCCTGACACCAAGAAACCTATTAAAGTGATGAATGGGCGTTATGGTCCTTACATCAAACATGGCAAAAAGAATATTGGATTACCGAAAGGTACGGAGCCTGAAAAATTCACATTGGAAGAGGCAGTAGCATTGATCGCTGAAAAAGGATAATCAATATCTGCATTCCTTATAAATTTTATTGGTCAAGCTGATTTTATTTCAGCATATTCTGTCATTATAAATGGTAAGAATTAGATTCTGAATTCATGCAAAAGCGAAGCAATTTCCATCTTAAATATCCACCAAATATCCAGGAACTGGATTTGGCTACTATGGTGAATATGTTTCGCACCAGAGGTGAGCCTCTGAGGGCTGGTCCCGGTCAGCATTTTGCATGCGCAATTACACATAATTTGTTGCGCGAGGGTAAACATTGGTTTGGTTTGTACTACTCGCAAAAGACCTGGGATAACTTACTTACAAAAGGAAGTGAAGGGTTTCCCTTAACAGAAGCTGAATTAAACGTGCTGGGTAAATTATATATAGCTCAGGATGAATCTCCACACAGGGAAGTGATCGAAAAAAGTTCAGGAGTTACAGAAAAACTGGCTTACCTAATTGTTAATGATCTTCGCTCTTTTGGATTTATTTTAGAAGATGATGGTGGATTTTTAACAATTACACCACGAGGAGAGAAAGCTCTTCATGGTATAGCTCGACGGATTTACGAAAAACGATTTATGCCTGAAATGCTGAATAACTATGAAATCCGCCAAGATCCTACCATAGAAAGAGCTCAAAAGAAAGATCAGGAACAGAAAAGCTTGTTCTAAGGCATAATTTTGTAAAAGTTTTTGAGTTCAGGAAGTAATTCTAGCATATCTATTTCTTTTTTATAAATTGGTTGACTAACTAATTGGAGATTTATGAAAAAGGCTCATCTATTTTTATGTATATCGTTGTTTATGATATTTATATCAGAAGCGGTATCAGCCCAGGGAACTCAACTACTAAGAGAACCAACAATTTCACAAACACATATTGTTTTTGTCCATGCCAACGATTTATGGAAAGTTGATAGAAATGGGGGCAATGCAATACGATTGAGTAGTAATATTGGGGAAGAGTCATATCCTCACTTTTCTCCTGACGGAAAAATGATTGCTTTTACAGGTCAATACAATGGAAACTCGGATGTATATTTAGTTTCTATTGAAGGAGGCGAGCCTACTCGATTAACCTGGCATCCGGGAGGAGATATAGTTACTGGATGGTCAGCGGATGGAAAATCAGTATTATTTAGGTCAGGAAGATCTGGTTACCCAACTGGCACCACCAGAATATGGAAAGTGGGTGTATCGGGGGGGATGGCTTCAGTATTACCAATACCAAGAGCAGCAGAAGGGGAGATTTCGGCCGACGGAAAATATATTGCCTATAACCCAATTACTTTTTGGGATGCTGAGTGGAGAAATTATAGAGGTGGACAAGCTAAACCGATTTGGATTGTTGATTTAAAAACTTTTGAGCTAAAGCAAACTCCACGTTCAGATAATGAGCGCCATGTTGATCCAGTATGGTATAAAGGAAAAGTATTTTTTCTTTCAGAAAGAGATTATGCGAACAATATTTGGTCTTTTGATCCTAAAACAGATGAACTAAAACAGTGGACTTTTCATACAGAATTTGATGTAAAAAGTATTGATGCCGGTCCTGATATGATTGTCTATGAACAAGGAGGTTATCTGCATAACCTAAACCCTCAAGATGGTACTACCAAGCAACTTTCAATAACTGTGAAAGGAGATATGAGTTGGGGTAGAACAAGATGGGAAGATATATCAGCTAGACGCTTAATTAACCCACAACTATCACCGACTGGAAAAAGAGCACTATTTGAATACCGAGGAGATATCTTTACGGTTCCGAAAGAGGATGGAACATGGCGAAATCTTACAAATACGTCTGGTGCAGCTGATAGATATCCTATCTGGTCTCCAAATGGTGAAAATATTGCCTGGTTTTCTGATGAAAGTGGAGAATATAAGCTGGTGATATCTGATCAATTTGGAATGGAAGAAAAGAGGACGATATCACTTCCAAACCCTACATTCTATTTTAAACCAGCATGGTCACCTGATGGAAAAAAAATAGCTTATACGGATACTGATTATAATCTATGGAGTGTAAACGTAGAATCAGGTAAGGCGACTAAGATTGACACTGATGGATATGCTCACCCAAATAGAAGTTTAAATCCAGTATGGTCTCCAGACAGCAAGTGGGTAGCGTATGTGAAGTTGTTAAGAAGCCAGTTTAAAGTTGTAATGGCTCATAATATTGAAACAGGAAAAACACTTCAACTTACTGATGGAATGTCAGATTCTATCACTCCTGTTTGGGATGAAAGCGGTAAATATCTGTACTTTTTATCTAGTACAAATTATGGATTAGGTTCAGGTTGGTTGGATATGAGTTCCTACAATGCACCAACAACTTATGCACTCTATATGATAGTGCTTTCAAAAGATGATTCATCTCCATTTCTGCCGGTAAGTGACGAAGAATCAGTTTCAGAGGCTGAAAAGAAAGATGAATCTAAAGAAGTAACGGTAACTATTGATATGGAGAATATTGCTCAGCGAATATTAAGTATCGATGTACCAGACAGAAATTATACAAGTTTAGTACCTGGACCTGAAGGACATGTTTTTTATCTAGAAAACGTACCAAATGAAGGGACTAAGTTAAATCGGTATAGTATTAAGGATCAGAAAGCAATTACGTTTTTAAGTTCAGTAAATACAGCTGTTATTTCTAATGACAGTAAGAACTTGCTCTATTATGGAGGAGGAAGTTGGGGAATAGTTGAAACAACAGGAGGAGAAAAGAAGCTTGGTGATGGGAAACTTAATTTAAGTGGATTGAGAGTAAATATTGATCCACAGGCTGAAGCTCATCAAATTTTTAAGGAGGGATGGCGGTTTATGCGTGATTTCTTATACGTTGACAACATACATGGCGCTCCATGGGACAAAGTTTATGAATGGTATTCTCCATGGATAGATCACGTTAAACACCGCTCTGACCTAAACTATGTAGTTGATATTATGAGCGGCGAAGTTGCAATAGGTCACTCATATGTTTCAGGTGGAGATTACCCAGATTTAGATAACGTGCCCGCAGGATTGCTAGGCGCAGATATATCACTTCAAAATGGAGCATATCGAATCGATAAGATTTATACTGGTGAAAACTGGAATCCTGGTGTTGAAGCCCCATTATCAGTGCCTGGAATTGATGTTAAAGAAGGAGATTATATACTAGAAGTAAATGGTACAAAAATCGAAAGTAACGTTAATTTCTATAGCTATTTTGAAGGAACAGTAGGTAGACAAGTATCTTTGCTGATAAATGATAAGGCAAATAGTGACGGAGCACACTTAATTACTACTATACCTGTATCTAACGAAAGAGCTCTAAGAAGTTGGGATTGGGTAGAAGGTAACCGGCGTAAAGTCGATGAACTCTCCGACGGAAAATTAGCGTACGTATGGGTGCCAAATACAGGAAATGGTGGTTATACATATTTCAATCGGTATTATTTTGCTCAACAAGATAAAAAAGGAGCTATCATTGATGAAAGAAATAATGGGGGAGGATCAGCTGCGGATTACATCGTTGATGTGTTAAGCAGGGAGGTTCAGGGTTTCTTCAATAGTAAAGCAGGCGATAGATATCCGTTTACCTCGCCTGGGGCAGGACTTTGGGGACCGAAAGTCATGATTATTAATGAGCGAGCTGGATCTGGTGGAGACCTGTTGCCATTTCTTTTTAGGCAACAAGAAGTTGGACCATTAGTTGGTACAAAGACATGGGGTGGACTGGTTGGAACATGGGATACACCTGGATTTATCGATGGGGGAAGAATGGTTGCCCCAAGAGGTGGATTCTACAATAATGATGGAGAATGGGACGTAGAGGGTATAGGAGTAGCACCAGATATAGAGGTTATCCAGACTCCTAAAGATGTTATCAATGGGCGAGACCCGCAGCTTGAAAGAGCCGTCCAGGAAGCTCTTGAGTTGTTGAAAAGCTATGAATACCCTGTTTTACAAACTCCTAAAGATCCAATAAGATGGAAAAGGCCTGATAAGAAAAATTGATCTAAGAAAAAAAGTCGCTAATTAAGCGACTTTTTTATAGCTAGGAGGAAATTAATTTTTAAAATTTCTAACAGCGTCAGCTACTCTTTCTGGAACTTGAAGATCAAAAGGGCTTGGGATTATTTTTTCTTCGCTTAAATCATTAACGCAGTTAGCAATAGCTCTGGCAACTTCAATAAACATTGCTGATGTTAAATTATTTGTCCGCACATCTAAGGCGCCTCTAAATAAACCAGGGAAAGCAAGTACATTATTAATCTGATTCGCGAAATCTGAACGGCCGGTAGCAACGATTTTTGCGCCCGCTTCTTTTGCTACATCAGGCATAATTTCGGGAGTAGGATTTGCCATTGCAAAAATAATAGGATCTTTGGTCATAGTTCTCACCATATCCTGTGTTAAAACACCTGGAGCAGACACACCAATAAATACATCAGATTCTTTAATGGCATCTTTTAAATCACCTGTGATTTGTGATTTATTTGTCAACTTAGCCATTTTCTCTTTCGTGTCATTCAGGTCAGTTCTTCCTTTATGGATTACTCCTTTACTATCACACATAATCACTTCTTTAACACCTGCCTCAAATAATAGATTTACAATGGCTACGCCAGCTGCTCCGGCGCCATTGATGACTACTTTAACATCTTTAAGGTTTCTTCCTGTAAGCTTGCAGGCGTTTAACATTCCGGCAAGAGTTACAATAGCGGTTCCATGCTGGTCATCGTGAAAAACAGGAATATCTAACTCCTTTTTAAGCCTCTCTTCAATTTCAAAACAACGAGGTGCTGAAATATCTTCTAAATTAATTCCTCCAAAAGTAGGAGCTATAGCTTTTACTGCAGTAATTATTTCTTCTGTATCCTGAGTGCTTAAAACAATAGGAATGGCATTTACATTTGCAAATTTTTTAAATAATACAGCTTTTCCTTCCATCACAGGTAAGGCAGCTTCTGGTCCTATATTTCCGAGACCAAGAACGGCAGATCCATCACTCACTATAGCTACAAAATTACCTTTTACAGTGTAATCAAATACCTTATTAACATCATCTGCTATTTCTCTACAAGGTTCAGCAACTCCAGGAGTGTAAGCGATACTAAGATCGTCTTTTGTTTCAAGGGGCATGGTTGGTTCAATATTAAATTTCCCCTTAGCTTTTTTATGAGCTGCAATAGAAAGTGCTGCGTAATCTTTTGTGGGCATCTGTTTTGAATATTTTAGATATAAAAAAAGCACCAAACCTTTGGCTTGATGCTTTCTCATTAGAAATAGTTTATTTATTAATCATTTTCTGAACATCAATAGAATTATTAGCTGATTCTATATCAGCTAATCGTTGACTAGGATCTATCGATATAGATTTTATCGAAGACCCGGGAACAGGTATATCAAATGTATATTTTGGATTGACCCATGCCCAATCATCAAGAACAGTTCTTTTTAATTCATTTTCTGCTGGTTTTACACCGCGCATAATACTGAGAGGGATATAGAATAACTCTGATGTTCCGTCTACATATTCGACAACCACATCTATTGGCATAGGCATTAATCCAACTCGCTCGAGTTCAATCACAGTCTTATTTTCGTTACCAATAAGCGCTTTAATTCCGTAATCAATAGTCTTGGTAGTATTGACAAAATATTCGTTATACCAGTCTAATATCATCCCTGACTCTTTCTCCATCACTCTAAGTAAATCATTAGATGTAGGATGCTTCAATTTCCAAGTATTGAAATAATTCAACATTCCACTTCGAAAAGTTTCATCACCAATTATATAACTTAATTGAGCTAAGTAGACAGCACCTTTCGAGTATGCAGCAGAACTGTAGGCGCGGTTTGTGTTAAAATGATCTGAATGCGTTGTCAGGGGTTCTTCAAGGCCAGATTGTACTATTCCGTAATAACCTCGGTAGGAACCAGCATAAGGTGTATCTGATTCTCTGTTAAAAATATGTAGCATAGTTTCAGCTGAAGCAAAACTTGTGAAACCTTCATCCATCCAAGAGTAAAGCGCTTCATTTGTAGCTAAAACTCCTTGAAACCAACTATGGTAAAATTCATGAACAGTTACGCCAATAAGACTCCCGAGAGAACGACCACCAGTGATGAGTGTACCCATAGGATATTCCATTCCACCATCTCCCCCCTGTACAACAGAAAACTGAGGATAAGGATATTTTCCGAAGTTCTTACTTGCGTATTCAAACCCTTTGATGGTCAATTCAGGTAGTTGCTCCCAATACTCATTAAAAGCTGCATTCTCTTCATCAGATGCATTAGCTCTAACTTTATCTTGGTAGAAAAAGTGGAGCTTTGGTCCGTTTGGAACTTGAGCTGTTGTATGAATATAATCAGGATCAGCACCCCAAAAGAAATCAATTACATTTTCTGCAATAAAGTGATAGGTGATTTTTCCTGGCTTTCTTCTGTTTAATTTAGTTCCTGGCTTTTCATAACCGTGTCCAATTTCATTCGGGTTTTGTAGAACTCCAGTTCCACCAATTACGTAATCTTGATCGATTGAAATTTTTACATCAAAATCTCCCCAAACACCGTGAAACTCTCTTCCGATATAAGGGTTAGGATTCCAACCAGTATAATCATATTCAGCCATTTTTGGATACCATTGGCTCATTGAAAACTCTACACCTTCCGAATTATCCCTTCCTGAACGCCTTATCTGTAAAGGAACCTGAGCATCCCATTCCATTTGAAAGGTTGTTTTTTTCCCGGGTTTGATCGGTTTATTCAATTCAACAACCAAAATAGTTCCATCATGTACATAGCTTACATCTTTGCCATCTTGTTTAAGTGAACGTATTTTTTGATAGCCAATTTCATCTTCAGAAAGTTTTGAGATACGATCACCTACTCGTCTGTCTGGATCTGCGATAGTTCTAGAGCGAACATCCATCATGCTTCCAGGTTGAAAAGCATTAAAATAAAGGTGATAATAAACACGTGTAAGTTCGTCAGGAGAGTTGTTTGTATAAACAAGCTTTTGAGTGCCTTTATACTGATGTGTTTCGGTGTTAACATCTATACTCATTGTGTAATCAACTTCTTGCTGCCAATAAGTTCTTTGAGCAAAAAGATTCAGGGAGAACAATCCCATGAATATGAATAATGTTGATTTTAGAATTCTATTCATAAAAGAAATTTTAATCGTTAGTTAAATTTTATGTCAATATTAAAGGAAGTCACAAAAAGCGAAAAACTCCACTGCATTTACACTTTTTAGGGAATAAATATCTGACTAAAAACTGTTTCTACTTGCAAAAGCACGACTTAGAGTGGCTTCATCAATAAATTCGAGTTCAGTACCCATCGGTATCCCATAAGCTATGCGAGTAACGTCGACTTCATATGGAAGCAAAAGCTTATTAATATAGTACGAAGTAGCTTCACCTTCAGCATCCGGGTTTAAAGCTAGAATAACTTCTTTGATCTCTTCATCACCACCAACTCTTTGAAGTAATTCCTTTATACGAATATTATCTGGTCCAATGTTATCCATAGGAGAGATTACCCCGCCAAGTACATGATATCGACCACGAAATTCATTAGTTTTTTCTATTATATATACATCGTTAAATTCTTCAACAACGCAAATAGTACCATTTTGGCGTTTCATATTTTCGCAAATAGAACAGGGATCAGTATCACTAACATTTCCACAAATATTACATCGAGTAACTTTATTCTTTAGGTCGATTATTGCATTAGCTAGTCGGAGTGCATATTCATCATTTTGTTTAAGTAAATGTATAGCGATGCGTTGAGCAGATTTTCTTCCAGTACCAGGGAGTTTGGTAAGCTGTTCGATAGCTCGTTCTAAATACTCTGAAGTTATCTGCAAAAGACTTCAAGATTAAAGATTAAAAAGGTAAAGTTGATGCTGGTTGTGTCAAATCCCAATCCTTCATTTTGCATTTTTTAAAGCCCAAATTTAGAAAGATCCATTCCTGGTATTCCACCGCCTGGAATCATGCCTTTATAAGCATCCTGCATTTGAGACTTTGCAGCTTCGTCGGCTTCTTCAAGAGCTTTATTAACTCCTGCAACGACTAAATCTTCAAGCATTTCTTTATCGTTTGGATCAATTACATCTTCGTCAAATTTGATAGAGAGTATTTGGCGTAAACCATTAGCTTTAACTTTTACCATACCTCCACCAGCTTCTGCTTCCACGATCACTTCAGCAAGCTTAGCCTGACTTTCCTGCATTTTAGATTGCATTTCCTGAATTTTACCGAACATATCGGCCATATTAAAATCACTCATAATTGTATACTTACTTAATATTCGAGTTCTGCACCAAACCGCTCCACCAAATTTCTTACAACTACATCCTTTTGTTGTATCTCTTTAAAACGTTCGTAAGGATTTCGGGCTGATGTTTGTTTTATTTTTTGGGATACTTCGATATTAAAACGAAGCTTCATCCCTATACATTCCTGCAATTTTCTTGCCAATTCAATAGCTTGTTCATCAAGCATGGTCTTTGCTAACTGATTGTCACACTCTAATGACAGTTCTGTACCTTTTAAACGAACGGGTAAAGCACGCTCAGTCTGCATTTTTAGTATTGAAGAAACAGATCCATTTAAAGACTCAATAAAAGTCGGCCATATATCTTTAATCTCTTCAATTTTAAAAACTTTTTTCTCTTCATTTGATTCAGAATCACTTGTCTCAATGTGTGAGTCTAATTCAGTTTCTGGAATGGTGGTTGAAGTTGTAAGATTTGAATAACGATTTTTAAGAGCGGGTTTTCCAAGATCAAATTCGTCGTCCTCGTCCTCATCTACGATTTCATTTGTCTCACCTTCAGAAAGCTTCACCTCTTCTAAAACAGGATTGCTTTCAGGATCATCAGAATCAGAATTTTTTAGAATTTCTTTCTCAGAACCTTCTGTCTTCTGAACCCCTTCATGATCATCTATTTCAGAAGTAGAACGATCTGACGACGTATCAGTATCAATATTGTTCTTTGAAGAGGGACTTACTAAGTTTTTAGAGTTTTTTTTTACTTCATCGAGATCTGCTAAAAGTTTAGCAAGATTCTCTGAGCGCTCCATATGGATTAGCTTAAGTAAAGTAATCTCAAATTGTATTCTTGGTTGATTAGCATCTTTGATTTTTATCTGAGCTTCAGAAATAATATGAAGCATACGCATCAAATCATCGCGAGTAAAATCAGGAGCTGACTTCTTGTATTTATTTTTGGTGTCATCAGAAGCTTCAACCAAATATAGTTGTTTACTATGATGAGCGATGTATAAATTTCTTAGGTGCTCAGTAAGCCCAATCAAGAATTCTTGAATGTCATACCCTTCCTGAAGCAAAATATTGATTAGTTCCAAACCTTTGTCGGCATCATGTGTTTTTACACATTCCATGAATTGGAACAAACGATCAGTCCCCACCACATTTAAAGCCTGAAGAAGCTCATCGTGAGTAATGTTATCCCCACAAAAAGCAATGGCTTGATCCATTAACCCTAAGGCATCTCTAAGAGCACCATCAGCTTTCTTTGCAATTACATGAAGTGATTCTTCATCGATTGAAATTTGCTCATCTACTGAAATCTTTCTAAGCCGGTGAACGATTTCTTCAACTGCAATTCGTTTAAAATCAAATCGTTGAACACGAGACAAAATCGTTGGTAAAACCTTATGAGGTTCCGTAGTAGCAAAGATAAAAATGGCATGTTCAGGTGGTTCTTCCAGTGTTTTCAAAAGTGCATTGAACGCAGCTTTCGAAAGCATATGAACCTCATCTACTATAAAAACTTTATATCGACCATTTTGCGGTGGAATTCGTACGCTTTCACGCAAATGATGAACGTCATCAACTTTATTGTTAGATGCAGCATCCATCTCAACAATATTCAGCGTTTGATTAAGTGACTCTCCATCAACGCTACTATCAATTTCATTGATTGTTCTGGCAAGTACACGGGCCATAGTCGTTTTACCAACTCCACGAGGTCCACAAAACATGTAAGCATGTGATAATCGATTTTGCTTAATAGCATTCATCAATGTACTACTTACGTGATCCTGAGATACAATATCCTCAAAATT
>Ga0136600_1000460_pt1 | contig 21941 bp, 10 predicted proteins | sample AntRauMFilla2698_FD_104634 | JGI IMG/M metagenome (GOLD analysis project Ga0136600, IMG submission 104634) | Saline lake microbial communities from Rauer Islands, Antarctica - Metagenome Filla 2 #698 | ecosystem: Environmental > Aquatic > Non-marine Saline and Alkaline > Saline | place...
CCGTTTTTGTAAAGTCACCAGTTGTACTAAGTGGAACAACATCAAAATTACCGACTACTATAACATCGGTATCAGAATGCTCCAAGGTGATTCTCTTAATCCTATTAGTAAAAGCATAAATAGTATTATCTGGATTTGTGAATGCTGGGCTGCTTCTTCGCAGATTTATTAATGCACTCCACGTTTTATATAGGGCAATTCGTTCTGTTCCTTTCGTATTCCAGTAATCCCATCTGATAGGTTTGTTTGCTACTCTTCCAGGAGCTATTTGAGGACAATCAGGGGAATCATTTAAACATTGCTCGCCATTGTCACCATATCCATAACCTAGCTCTCCAAATTGCCAGATCATTTTTGGCCCAGGAAGTGTAAAGAAAAAAGCCCCAACTAATTTCTGCCTACCAAGAGCTGTATCTAATTCTCTAATGTTATATCCACCGGAAGAATTACCAAAGCTAATATTTTTGAACATTAACCATTGCTCGTCATGACTTTCCATATATCCAATAAGGCGTTTTTCTTGGAAACCTCTAGATTCAGATAATACTCCGGCAAGATCTGAACCTTGAACATAACCCATACTAGATTGATTGTAAGGGTCGTTCATTTTACCCCAAAGCATTATACCTTTTCCTTCATTTACTCTATAATTTGCCCATTCTTTTTCTTCATTTGAGGTTCCTAAATGCTCAAAAATTATATAGAATTCAGGATCAATAGCCCATTGGTAATCTGCATATTTTTTTAAAACGTCAATTCTGTCTTGTTGATAAGCGTTTGTACATGATTCACTACCAGCACAATTTTGAGTAAATCCTTTGGTGAGATCCCATCTGAACCCATCAATATTATACTCATTGATCCAGTGCTCGATCATTCTTTTGTTATAATACTGTGTACCCGAATACTGATGATTAAAGTCATTAAATACATTGTAAGAATGAGTAGGTGTAGAATTGAAATAAGGATTACTCCCAACCTCATACATCCTGTATAACGAATTTTGTCCTGTAGCGTGGTTCATCACGACATCAAGAATAATTGCGATTCCCCTTTTATGGGCTTCATCAATGAACTCTTTAAATTTCTCAGAAGTACCATAATATTTATCTAGTGCTAAATGGAAATTAGGATTGTAACCCCAGCTTTCATTTCCGTCAAATTCATTTACAGGCATTAATTCGATCGCATTTACACCAAGTCGTTCTAAATAGTCTAGAGAATCAATCAAGCTTGAGTAGCTGTGGTCAGCAAGAAAGTCTCGAATCAGTAATTCATATATTACAAGATCTTCTTTTGCAGGTTTTTGATAATCTGTGACTTCCCATTCATAAGGAGCTTTTCCGGGAGTTAAAACTCCTACATAACTGGTTGTTTTGCCCGTTGGATATTCTTTTAAGTTTGGATAAACTGATTCTGATATGAATTGATCTTCGGATGGATGTAATACTAGTGCAGAATAAGGATCAGCAATCCTTAAAGCTCCATCAATTTCATATTGAAACCCATACTCTTCCCCTTGAGTAAGTCCTGTTAATTCAGTCCAAAACCACACATTGTTTACATCAACTGAATCTTTCTTCATTTGATAATTGAAGTCTAATTCCCAATTATTGAAATCACCTAGTACAAAAACATTATCCTTTCCTGGAGCAAAAAGTGATAAAGTTGCCGATGTTCCGTTTTGTCCATAAGTAATTCCATCCTCCAAGCCATTTGGTCTGGCTTGTAGTGTAGATCCATTAGAAACTATAATGTTTAAAGAAACAGAATCAGATTGACCTAAACCATCGTCAGCCAGCAAATCAAATCTGAAATTCCCTTCTTCAGCTGATAAAAAATTATATCTAACGGTATCAGATGATGATGTTTGGGCAACCTCAATTCCATCTAGCTTTAGTTGAAGATTCAGATTGCCAGCTGGTGAATTTCCAATTCCAATAATTTCAAATGATTCATTTGTAGTAATTATTTCTGTATCACCAACTGGATTTAAAAACTGGGTTGAAACAACATTTTTGAATAATGTTATTAAAATATCATTACCACCTACCCCTCTTCCTACTCTGTCAGGATTACCGGTACCGTCGTTTGTGCCTCTGAATAGATAGGTTATCTTTTCAATTTCATCGCTTTGTGACGCTCCATAAAATTCTCTTACTGAAGAGGGATATTTGAATTCCCATATATCGTTACCTTTAGAGGTCATTCTTACTTCTTCTGAATACACATCCCAACCTGTGTTTGACGTACCTCCCGTTGGTTTAACATATTGCCAATCGGTATCATCAGTACTATTTTGAGTGATTAAACCAGTATATAAATACACATTTCCAGTAAACCCTGCGAGATCTCCGTTTCCCTGAGTAGCATCAAATGTCAAAGTGAGTGTATCAAATTGCGTAGCAAATGAAGGCTCAAAAGTAACTACTTGAGTGTGACCCAAAACTGGAATCAACATTAGAAAAAAAGTCAGGAATGAATAACTTTTTGGTAACACATTCTTCATATTATGATTTTAATCTGTAGAACTTCTAAGAATTAGTTCTGGTGTGTAAATTGTCTGTGAAATAGCTCTCTTAGGATTTTCAAGTCTATCAATTAGATTTTGAGTAGCAAAAAAACCCATTTCTCTCATAGGTTGACGTATTGTTGATAAACCTATGTACTCAGCAAGTTCAATATCATCGTATCCAATAATTGGAATATGTTTATCAAGATCTTGCATAGCTTTCAAAGCTCCCACTGCCTGAATATCAGAAGCACAGAAACAAGCATCAAAACCGGGATCTGCTGCCAAAATTTTTATCATAGCTTCATAACCTCCTCTCTCTGAAAAACCATCCCGATAGGTAGAATCGCCTGTAACAATAAAATCGTCAGTGAAAGACTCACCTGCTTCTTGAAAAGCTTTTTTAAACCCCATTAAGCGGCTTTGAATTGGTTTTGAGGAAGCTAGGGCAGATAGCATTGCAATTCGTTTATGTCCATTTTTTAATAAATATGAAACTGCTCTATAAGCACCTTGGGTGTTATCAACACTTACAGAATCGAATCCTTCAAAAAATTCATCGATTAACATAATTGACCTATTGTATTTCTGGAGTTTCTGCCATTCTTCATGCAGTAGATGAATAGAAATACATAAACAACCTTCCGAAGCTCTCCTTTTTAACACATGTTCAACTTGCGAAAATGTATCTTTACTTGGACTGATATTAAATATTGTGAGTTCATAATCATGGCTATTCAATTTGTCTTGAATACCCCCTAGCACTTCCATAAAAAAGTAGTTAGAGATAACAGGAACAATAGCTGAGATAGTATTTGTTTTTCGGCTAGCTAGACCCTGAGCATGTGCTTGTGGATGATAACCTAGTTCATCCGCTATAGCCATAACTTTACTGCGAGTTTTTTCGGAGACATTATCTCTTTGATTGAAAACTCTAGAAACAGTGGCAATACTTACCCCCGCTTTACTTGCAATATCATATATAGTTGAAGCCAAATTTTCCTGATTTAAATACGCAGATGCCGTTCAAAGCATCTGCGAAAACTTATTAAAGAGATAATTATTTAATTAAAGTCATTCTCTTAAGACTTGTGAAAGAACCCGCTTCTAGTCTATATATATAAACACCTGAAGCTAAGTTACTTGCATCAAAGTTCAGTGTATGGCTACCAGAAGTATATTTTCTGTTATTTAATAATGTAGCTACACGCTGTCCAAGAACATTGTACACGCTAAGAGTGACATTTGCAGCATTTGGCAAATTGAAACTTATAGCAGTACTTGGGTTAAATGGATTTGGATAGTTTTGATTTAATCTAAACCCTTCAACTGTTCCCTGAGGATCCTCAATACCAACTGTTTGGTAATCAGGAGCAGTTTCAAATGGCAAATTACTTTGTTGCCACGTTAGCTCTGGGAAAGCGAATGTTGAAGGCCATGTTACATTACCTTGCGCATCAACCTGTGGTTGAATGTACTGGTAGTAACGTCGTCCTGCATCAAATCCACCACCATTAGCCACTAACTGTCCGTCAGCGGATAAAGCTTCACCATAAGCGACTCTAAATCCGATATGATTCAACGTTGGTAATGTAAGGTCTAGATTTAACTCATAAACCATATCATCATTATCATCAGTAAACAATAATCTTTCAATTTCTTGTTTAGTTTGAGTAATGAAGAATTCTCCACCATCACCTGCAGTACTAAGTCCATTAGTTAATGCAAAGAAAGGAGTATCTACATACAAGAATACTGAATCTGAAGCTGGATTAAATAATGTATTAGTATTTGTACCTGCATCTGTTGCGGGTGACATATCTATACTGAAAGTGATGCTAATTGCTCCACCTTCAACATTATCAGCTGTTAATCTAGCTTCTGGCTCCAAACCGTTATAGAAGTGAGAAACAACTGGTTGTTCTGCTGCATCTATAAAAGTAAATAGGCGATCCGTTCCACCAGTTAAACCTGGCTCTTCCCAACCACTTGAACTTGCGTTGATACCAGGCAGATAAAGATCACTAGCTACTGAATCTCTGGCGTTTGCCCAACGGATATAGTACTTGTACTTATCTGATGCGCCAACAGCTGCACTTGTTACATCAACATTTAACAGCTCGTATACTCCAAGAGGGTCATTGTAAGTCATTGTTGTACTTGGAAGTTTTCCTTGTCCACGTACGTATACGGTATCAAAAGATGAATTAAACAATTCAAGTCCTTCAAGAATACCAACATTAACTTCAAAACCTACTTGAGTGTCAATAAGTTTTGCATCTGTTGGAGGTCTGTTACTAAAGAACTTATACTGAAGAGTAGTATCCTGTAACGTTCCAAAAATAACATCTCTATCTGGAGTACTTTCGTATCCACTGTCACCTGTTCCGTTATTTAAGAAGAATTTGTGTCTTACATCAAATTCACCAGTTCCATCAGCAATAGTTGTACTGTCAAAATAAGCTACTCCAGAATAGAAATAGTTATCACCACTTGGCGTTTCAGCAGTAAGTTCTAAGGCAGTTGCATCCCAAGCTAGAGGTGCTAAACTTCCTCTTACAGAAACTGAGTGTGTTTCAGGGTCAAAAGTACCATCTTGTACCTGAGCACCAACGTTTACTCTAAATAGAACACCAATAGAATCAGCTTTGTCTACAAATGGACTTGTCTGTGCAATTGTAGCATTACTAACAGTATTGAAGTATTCAACATCTAACTCAACATCTGATTCAGCGATTACAAACCTAAGATCATTTCCATCTGGATTTGAAATTGTTACACCTGCTTCATCTCTACCGGTTACACCTTCAAGATTATATCTATACTTGTAGTGTAAAGTATCGCCTTGAACCATTTGGAACGTACCTTGCCAGTAATCACCGCCTATATTTGTAAGCTGTGCTGTAGCAGATGCGTCCCACGAAGTTGTTTCTCCGCCTTCAAAAGTTTGGTTTCCATTACTTTTGAAATATCCGTTAACAGATACGTCATAATTTGAAGTAATAGTATCCTGAACAGTTGCCATGTTAACAGTAAAAGTTACATTCACAACTGATTCTGGAGTAGATAAACCAAGGTTAGAGAAATCATTCTGATCTTTAACTATCCACTCTGAAGTAGCAGCATCAGTCCCAAATGAACCTAATGGAGTTGTATTACCAGTTGATACTGTACTCTTTCTCCATAACGTCTTATTGGCAGTTGCGCCAGAAACCCCAGCCACATCCCAACCTGAACCTGGATCTAAATTCAACTCTCCAAACAGATCAAGCAATGTTGTATCGCCAGACTGAGAATCAATGTGAATAATACCTCGTGCATCGTCACCATTAAAGTGGATTGGACTTGGAAAAGCAAGAACTTCGTCTGCATCCGCATCTAAAAATAGCGCTTGATCTACTTCATTAGTGATTAATACATAAGTATCACCGGCTGCGATTTCCGCACCTTCAGCAAATGTATGAAAGAAACTCCAACCACTACCATTAGAAGTTTGTGCTATTTGGTAATTAGATAAGACTACGGTTGAATCCGTATTGTTCTTAATTTCAAGAGCCTTGTTGTTACCTGAACCTTCAATATACTCTGAAAAGAATAAGTTAGAAGGGTCATCAATAACAGGTGGGATTGCATTTGTGAATGAAGCTACACCATTTACTCCTTCTAGAGCATACACACTAAAAGAACCGTCATTGTTTAATGAAACTTCTGCTTCTCCGTGAATTGAACTAAAAGTGTCAACATCATCACCCATTAAAGGTGACTCACCAACTATAGTAGGTGCTGCTGCGTCAGAAATATCATAGATTAGAACCTGTCCAGTTTTATTTCCGCTTGAAGCTCCATCAGGACGGTATGTATAAACTGCTAAATGATCTTTGCTTTCATAGGTAAATGCTTGCATGCCATTTCTAGATGCAGAAGCTAACGCACTACTAGCGATGTAAGCGCCAACGCTGCTATATCTTGCAGGTGCAGAACTATTACCACCTACATAAAAGTCAGCTGTTCTACCTAAGGCAAGAGGTGCAACATCAGGACTGCTTCCAACTACAGTATTTGTACCTGTAAGTGTTATTTCTTCTACACTCCAAGTAGCTCCTTGATCTGATGTAGTTGCAACATAAACAATACCAGGATCAACGGATGCCGTTGCCATCCAAACTTCAACTGTATTATCTGCTACAGAACCAACTACAGTAAACTTATCACCAACTCTTCCACCAACTGGAATTGTTACTGAATCTGCATAAGCTCCACCTTCTTGAGTCCACCAATACAGCCTAAAAGGGGATGTATCTGATGCAAGATTTCCAAGAAAAATAACTCCATCATCTGAAACTTCAATGTCGTTAATTGCAAGTGTACCACCTGTTACTCCGGATAAATCAAAAGGAGTTGTAGGGGTAATATCCGCACCTGTTGCTGCATCCATTACTTGAATGGTAGAGTTTCCTCTATCAGCTGCATAAACTCTGTCATTTCCATTTACAGTACCATAAGCTATACCACGAACTGAACCTACTGTAAACCAACTAGGTAAAGCCTCAGCTGCACCTGTTCGTGAAGTACGTTCCCAAACTGTATTAAGAGTTTGTGCCTGAATATCTACTGCAAGTGCAAGCATAACGCAAGCTCCTACAAAAGCACTCAGCCAGTTTTTATTTATTAATCGTATCATTATATCTCCATGTATTTATTGTTGTATTAATTTTTAAGCTATCAGAAATAAACCTGAAGGCTCAGTTTGTTAACGTCACCTAAGTATTCATATCCGTGATACGCATAATTAAAACCAAGCCCTAGATTGCTATCTAACTGGTATTTAATACCGATCCCGGCATTGAATGTCTCTATTCTATCATCTTGTCCCATATAAGGAATTCCTCCTCTTATTTGAACAAGATCGTTCATAAATGAAATTTCTCCACCTACACTTACACTCTGTACATTATTTGATGGATTGTTACCATCAACAGTTAATGTAGCTCTAAAATCTTTAGTTTGAAATGCATCCCAAGCCAAGCCAACTCTCAGCATTAAAGGAAGGTCATATTCTTCTGTTGCTAGATTACAATCAGAGTCTGCATTACCTTCGCTACTTTCATCAAGATCACAATTTGTAATCAATCCGTTACCTCTGATTTGCATTTTCGTACCAACGTTCGTAATACTTACTCCAAATTTAACATCATCAAAAGGAGTTTTGTATAGTGTACCAACATCAAAAGCTATTCCTGAAGAAGATGCATTTTCTATTTGCTCGTAAACAAATTTAATAGTTCCACCTATCGATAAATTCTCATTCATATATTGAGCATAACTCCCACCTACTGTTAAGGAATAAGCACCAAAAGTACGACCAGTGAGTCCTTGTGCCTGTTCTGTTGTCTCCTGAAATTCACCATAATTCATAGCTAATACATGTACACCAGCAACTCCTTTCTTTGTTGGAATACCTATCCCAATATAACTATGGGTTAGATCTAGATACCAATCAGTAAACTCTACCTGTACTTGATTAGTTGTTACGTCAGCAAGACCTGCTGGGTTAAGTATCATCGCAGATGGATCGTTAACAGTTGCTGTAAATGCAGACATTGCAGAAGCTCTAGCCCCAACTGGAATTCTTAGAAATTCAGCTGCAGAAGTACCAACCTTTGAAAGTTGAGCATTTCCCTCATTAACTAAACCTGTTAACAGAAGAACAAAAAAGGCTAATAAATACTTGTTCATGTTTTTCATTATTTAAGCACCGCAAATTTTCCGGTTTTGTTACCAACACCTTTCGCTTCTACATGGTAGAGGTATATACCGTATGCTATTTCCAGATTATCTTTTGTGAGCATATTCCAAATATAAGTACCCCCATTTTCACCTTGTACATTATTATCAGTTACTTCAATTTCACGTACTAATACCCCCGAGGACGTGAATATTCTTAATGTTGATGGCACCGGCATCCCCGTAAAATGCAATTCACGATTTTGTTGCCTATTTCCGCTGGCTCCTTCCAGCTCATAGATACTAGATACTTTGTATGGATTTGGTATTACGAGTATATCATCTAATGCATTTTTTGCAGAGTCGGCATTTACTTGCGGTAAGTTTTTAGGGTCCATTCTAAACTGAAACTTATCATTACGAGAAAATGGCTTAGTAGTGAAAACTTGTAGAGTATCTCCTACTTGAGGGTTTCTCGTTCTAAGTATATTGTTAGTAACCTGTGGACGGAGTTGAAACCTATAGGTTAAGGTATCCTGAAAATCACGAGCATCTTCTATTACATAAATAACATCAGAACATTGACCATTTAAACCAGCTACAGCAGAAAACACACCTGCCGGTGGTGTCTGATAAACAGAATCCGGTTCTTGCAATGGATCTTTTGGACCAGGACTTGGATCACATCGAAAAGCGTTTCCTGGAAAAAGAGCTCCATCTTTGTTTAAATCCAGAAATGCATAATCTACTTCTTGTTCTGTATAAGTATTATAAATCTTGAAATTGGTAGGCTGAGATAGGGACGTGAAAAAAGACCCTGATGATATCTCAATTTCCCTTTCTATTGATTGACCAAATCCAACATTATCGCCAATTACCAGGTCATAATCAGATACTTTGGGAACACCTTGAATTACTACAGAATATTCATGGGGTAAAGGTCCTGTTTCATTATTCCAGCCTGATGTAGACCTATTAAATCCAAAAGTCTCAATATTATCTAATGAAATGACAAAACCCTCAGTAATTGGATTACTTCCTCCATCGACATTTGCAGATCTGGCAATTAGCGTATCATTTCCTCCACCACTCACATTAGCTAATGTAAAGTTTAATGTTCTTAAGGTATCTGGATTACTTCCACCATCAATTAAGGAATCTTCGAAAGTAACTTCATATAAATTGTCTGCTTTTAATTCAAATGGATCGATAATATCAACATTAACGGAACCGCCCGGTGAACCCTGAACGATTGTTGCTTCGGGCTTTTCTGGGTTTATAAAACCTGCCTGAGATCTAAATGGACGAACTTGCACAACATTAACTCCAAATGTAATGGAACCATCTGGTCCCTGACTTACCTGTATAGGTGATTCAGAGGGAGCAATGCCAGCCGGTACATACCCAGCATCAAAAGCGGTAATTGCGTAATAGTAATTTTTACCATTTACTACCGTATTGTCAACATAGAATCTTTGTATTCCTGTATCACTTCCTAAATTAAATTGAACACCATTTACACCAACAGAGTCAAATCCTGATACTCCGTTTTCAAGATCAAATGTGGCAATAGGAGTGTAATAGAGTGCATTCCCAAATCCATCTGAGATATTTCTAATTTCTTCAAAAGAAGGATCTGTTGATCTGTATAATTTATATCCTTCAAAGTCATTACCATTTCCAGTAATTCTATTTAGATATCTATCAAATGACTGCTCTGCAGCTGCATCCCAATATAAAGTTACTTTTCCATCACCCGGTACTGCTTTTAAAATAGGCTGATCTGGTGCTGTCGCAAACTGATAATCTGCTGCATATGCCTGCCGTGCCTGGAATAAATTTCTATTTAATTGTTCCCTATCCTGAGCAAATGTTCCACTTGCATCGGAGGATGCTGACGCTGAAATAGCTACTGCAAATCGTTCTGTTTGCCCTCTTTGTAGTGGAAAAAGCCCTGAAGAAACATAAATATCCTGATCTGTTCCTGGAGAACCTTCCAAATCAAATTCTCCTGGTATTAAATAATTAAACCAAATATTATCATCTAATCTAACATTTAGTGCATTAGCCTGAAAAATTTGAGCTCTCGAAACACCTATTAAATCTGTTTCACTTACATCTGTTTTATCAATATTTGGTTCGCCGGGGAATGAAGTTCCAGCTCCTGAAGATGCTTTGTCATCACCTTGCCCGAAACTAGGAGTTTCAGGGTCACCTTGTATTCCAACATCATCTAGTGAAGCTGCCCAATCATTATCATTATCAAAGAAGTCAGCTCTCCCTTCATCAATCATTGGTGCACTTGTAAAATAATTTTGAAGCCTTCCATCGTATGTGTCATTAACTAATTCTGCAAAGCTGGCATCTGATCCTATTCTGGCTCTGATTTCCTGATTAGAAACAATAAGACCTTTACTAAGAGTATCTCCAGGTTCGAAGTATAAGTAGTTAATATACTTTACAGGTATAATTTGAGCTACATTATTTATGAAGGTAGATTTCTCTAAATGGTTAGGTGTATTTTCATCAATAAGACCATCAAAATCGTTATCAATTCCATCAATATGAACTCCAAAATTAGGATCCGTTACGTCGAAAAGATCCTCTTGCACATTTATAATTCCTGGACCATAAGTGAATCCATTATAATCAAAAGCATTACCATCATATTCTTTAACAACTCGATCACCGTTTTCCAAAATTAAGACAATTTTGTCCCCAACGTTGATTGTTTTTTGATCAAAATCTACAGCTTGGAAAAGTGGTATTACAGAATCCAGAGAAGCTTGTGAATAAAACCCACCGTTATTGTTTAGGAGTCTAGTATATAAGTTTTTGTTATCTGGATTATATCTAATAGAGCTAGGATCATAGGTATCGCTATCTCCGTCATTGTCTATTCCATCAAGTGCATTTCCAGGTGTTTCTAAAAAATTGAGCCCCATCTGACCTATAGGTAATCCATCAAATACAGCAGGTGCATTGTTACGATCAGTGTCTGTTAGGTACGCTACAGAACGAATAATATCAAATTCTGGCTGATTTGTAGCAGATCTAGCTGCTACGAAATCAGCAATCCATAAACCAAAAGCCATTCTTGGATAATCAAAGTTACTATCATTAGTAATTTCAAAAATATTAAAATGGGTTGAACTAACTAGAATCTGGGACCATGCAAGAACTCTTGTATCCATAATAATACCAAGTCCACCGCGTGAAGGATCAGTGTTATCAGGTCTGAAAGCACCTGTATTACTAAATCTTTGATAACGGTCATCTCCAGATCTATAGTAAAACTCTACATCGGCATTGAACTGATCCCGACCAAAAAATCCATTCCATGATCCAGCCCAGCCATCACCTCCTCCTTCAAATTTATCTGGCCAGGCATCAGGCCATGTATTACCTAATGTTGAGCCAGGACCCCGATCACTCCGTGCTATTTCATTCGAATTATCTCTCTGATAACCGACAATAGGGTTCAATGACCAGTTCTGACTTCCATCCCTGTTATCTTTAAATTGAGCTACATTCACAATCTCTAAAGGATCACCATTTAGATCATTTTGAGTTTCAACCTGTGTTCCAAAATGTACACTCAAAAAGTACATGTAAACACGTCCCGTATTTTTAGGAAACTCAAATAACAATTGACGAGGGTCATTACCGTCAATTTTACCATTATGACCATGATTGTAATAAGAAGCCCTGAGCCTGTTAGCGTCCATATCTGATTGCGCTCTTAACTGAAAGGATGAACGCTCCTCGCTTGGCTCGTAAGTATTTTGCGCTAAGATAAGAGCAGGATAAAAGCCTACCAGTAGAACAATAAAAACTGATTTAATATATAATTGATGTTTATTCATTTTCAGAAAGAGATTGAAAGTCCTAATTGAATTCTTCTTGGTTCGCCAAAAAACCCTGGATTAGAGTAAAAACCACGATCAGCACTACTTACGGTGTTGATAGGAAGTGGCGAATTCGGCTCCCCAGAATCTCCGTACAATGCATTCACAACTTTACTGTCGAGTAAATTGAAGACATTTAAATAAATATCTAAGCTAGTCCCATTATCAAAATTAAAACTCTTATACGTATTAAAATCGAGTGTAAGTCTTGTTGGAAGCCTAGCAGTATTTCTTAAATCTCTTACACTAGCTCCTTCTCCAATAGTAACCCCAGGAATATCTCTCTGAGGAGTAAATGGTGTACCTGTACTAAATCGTGCAACTAAATTTGCTCCCCATTTATTTCCACTATAAAACATAGATCCATTTACAATATGTGTTCTATCCCAATCTAATGTTTGTACTAGCTTTGTGGTAGAATTCAATTGATCCGTTGAATCTATTTGGGAACCCTGACCAACAATATCGAAGAACTCAGAGTTAGGATCGGAATTACTTCCCTCAACAGAACTAAATGTATAATCCAACCCAAAGTTGAATCTATTACTAACATATTGATTGAAGGCAAAAGTGAATCCTAAAGATTTTGAAAAATCACGGTTAAAATATACCCCATAAAAAGTACCGTCTGCACCTGTGACTTGTGGTCTACTAGAAACATAATCACGTGTATCTTTGTAATAACCAGTTAACTCTATAGCAGTACCCTCAAAAATCTCTTGTTTTAAACCAAGCTCATATTGAGTAGATCTTTCTGGTTTAAGATCAGGGTTTCCGAAAAGACCAAGGTTACCACTTCGCTCGCCTACAAAAACTCTACTGTTTGTATACAAGAAGCTGTAGGATGGGATTTGAAAGAAATAACCATATGAAAAATATAAAACACCTCTGTCATTGATTGGATATGCTACCCCAATTCTAGGACTTATTTGGGTTTTAACCTTTGTGTCTTTGAACCAATATTCTGCACGTTCTGCTTCTGTTACAGCAGGTTCACCTATATCACGTTGACCGTTGTTATTTTGGTCTCTATACTGGTTCTCAGGTTTGGTTGGTGATGTTATATCTGGATCTTCAGGATCTGATACAACTCGTGAATTTGGGTCAAAATAATCAAATCTCAATCCTACGTTTATAATCAGATTATCATATTCAATTTTATCTTGAATGTAGGCACTGAAATTTCTTGGATTTTCTGAATATCTTTGGTAACCAGGTGTATTAATCTGCGGATAACCTAATTCAACAAAAGACAATAAATTATCAGGTGTGCCTGGTGGTGCTGTAATTGTGGAGTCTGTAAATGGTACCAGTGATACACTTTCAAAACTTATTTCATCTAACTGAAGATTCAATCCAGCTTTTATATAATGGTTTTCACTTATCTGGCTAGATATCTCTGCCTTTGATATATACGTATTTGTAGATCGAAGAAACCTACTATTGTTTGTTCCATAAAAACTAAACTCAGCAGCTCCGGGAATACTTTTTTCTCCTAGTGAGTAAAAATCAGACACTCGATCAAAGTTAAAATATCTTGGATCCCAGGGATTCTCATACAAGTAGTTCTCTTGTTCGTTATACCTGTTAGCAACATTAACCGTTAAAAATGTTTTGCTAGATGGAGTAATTGTAGATTTAAAATTCAAAGAATAGTTATTGCGAAGACTGGTTCCACGACCAAGTGGTACAAGCTTATTCTGGTGATCGTATCCTTGGCTTTCTTCAAAACCGTAAGTACCAATAAGGTTGAATTTCAACAACCTTGAGTATCTCCATTCTAGATTTCCTTGAAAACTAGAACTTTGGTAATTATTCATATTAACTAAAGAGCTATCTCTAGTCCCATTATCAGTAAGTAAAAGTCTTTCATTGCCTTGAAAATTAACTGTATCAATTGAATACCATGGTTTATTGAAGTCTACTCTTTCATTATATATAGTTCTGTATGTATCAAAATCTGTTCCTAACAAAAGTGTATCTCGAAATTGTCCTTGAGGAGAAAAAGCATTTCTACCTGTAAGATGTCCCTGGTTTTCAAAGCGACGGGCTGTAGCAAAAAATGTAAGTTTATCTTTTACAATTGGTCCAGAAACAGAAGCGGAATAGTTATACATCCGCGTAGGATTTAGTGATGCTAAGCTGGTGCCAATACCATCATAAATTTCACTCTGGTTTGTTGCAAAATAGCTTCCTGACCAAGCGCTAACTGAACCATCAAACTTATTGCTTCCAGATTTTGTAACAACATTTATAATCCCTGAAAGTGCTTGTCCGTGTTCTGCATTAAAAGAACCAGAAATAACTTGTAATTCCTGAACAGATTCATTTTCAATTCTTACACCATTTGATCGATCATAATCATCAGTTACTCTGATTCCATCTACAACATAAGATACTTCTGAAGTTCTACCACCACGAATGTGAATCCCACCGTCGTTATTTACACTTACACCTGCTTGGAGCTGAATAACATCTGAAACTTCCTGTACTGGCAATTTTTCAATTTCTTCTCTGCTAACTCTTGACTCAGAGCTCGTTACATCCTTCAAAATAGTCTTTCTGGTTGCGACTACGACAATCTCTTCACCTTCAAAAGCTTCCAGCTCAAGATTAAAATCCTGTTCAGTAGTTAAATCAGTACGTACAACTATTTCCTGAACCGCAAGAGTAGCATAACCTATATATCTAGCTTCTAATACATAAGTACCAGGAGATACATTAAGCATTAAATAATTTCCATCAATATCAGCAATAGCACCTTTTGTTGTACCTTTAATACCTACAGTAGCACCGATTAATGCCTCACCTGTTTCTGCATCAAGAATTTTACCCACAATTTTACCCGATTGTGCTTGGAGAGTTGCTCCACTAAGCAAAAAGACTATGATGAACGGGAGTATTTTTTTTATGTTCATATACCGCTTCAAATTTGAATAGTAACTTGATTTAGTTTTTCAATATCAATAAGAGCGTTATGCTTCTTTTTAACATCTTTGATAGTTGCTTCTTTTAATTTCTTCAGCTTTTTGTTTGTCAAAAATATATCCACTGACTCTTTAGCTTCATCAAAGCTTAATGAACGACCTTCAATTCTTTCGTTCACCTTAAATATAGTATGTTCGTTATCCATATAATTAATTGGTCTGGATAACTCGCCTTCTTTCAACTTTGCAATCTCATTTCCCTGCGAACCGTATTTACGAAGAGTCTCATAGCCTAATTCACCGTCTGTCATTAAATCTTCATTCAATATTGTATACTCTCTTACCAGAGAAACGAAATCAGTTCCAAGTGCATATTTCTCTATTATTTCTTTTGCTTTAGATTCAGAATCAACAACTATTCTAGAAAGGTTAACCTGAAGAGGTTTGTAGAAACGATCACTGTTCTCATAAAAAGCTTCTCTTAATTCCTCTTCTGTATTTTCTATAGAGTTTTTCAAATATTCGATAGCTTCAGTTGCCAGATATATATTATAAGTCTCGTCTATTGACTCTTGAACTAAATTTTGTTCATTGATACCCGCTTTTATCGCACCATCTAATAAATATGCTCTTAGCGCCGTGCCTATTACAAAAGCTCGAAAACCTTCTTTGCCTTCAATCGCATTTATTTGGGAAACTGGAGTAAAGCGATATTCATTAACAAAACCAGACATATCCATTTCAAAATCGTTAAATGTAACTAGTATTTTCTCAGATGAAAGATTGCTTAGAAATTCAAAGTCTTTCGAAATTGCCCCTGTATAATTGTTATTCATATACTCCCAAAGCCCATCAAAAACCTCTTGATTTATCACTGATCCTGATTCGAAACTGTATATATGTTCTCTTGTGGCTAATTCTTTCTTTTTCTTAAAAACGTAAAATCCAATCTGATCTTTTCGATTAGCAAACTCAGTTCTTGTTAAAATTGGTTTCGTAAAGCGGTCTGTTAATTTGATAATGCTGTAACCCTGTACCGTAAGAACAGGTTTAGAGATTTCCCCAACTGATAAGGTAAAAGCAGCTTCTTCGAAAGCAATATCCATTTCATCAGTAGTGAATCTTCCTATATCTCCTCCATTATTTGCTAAATATGGAGTCTGAAAAACTTCAGTGGCTAGCTCTTCAAAAGACTCTCCATCTTCAAGTCGTTTATATAAAGCATTTGCAGATTCAAGATTCGAGGCAAAAAGATGAGATGCCCGAAGAGTAGTATTAAAACGTATAAAATATTCCGAAAGCTCTTCATCACTTATTTCGATATCACTTAGAATAACCTGATCTAAAAATTCTTCGTTAAGAACTCGTCGTCGAATTTGTTCCCTTTTCTGAAGCGCCTTTTCAGTTTCATCTAATTCCAGGTCTTCGGCATAGGTAGCTAAAACGTAATTATTGAATTCAGAATTTAGAATAGTAAGTCTGGTAGACTTACTCGGACTTATGGCCTGTCCTGTTCTGTAATAGTATTCCTTAAAAGCATTTTCAAAATGTATTGTATCAATCGAGCGGTCATTGATTTTAGCTAATACATCTTCACCCAAATTGTCATTACAGGAGAGAGTTCCCAAAGAGAAACCTAGTAAAATAATTAGTAAGATTTTATTGCTACTCATTGATTGCCAATCCCATTAATCTTATCTCTTATGAAAATAATGAAAGCGCTTACATTTTTCAATATTATTTTACATTTCTTTTTTTATAAATGATTTAGTGGAAATCAATGTGTAAGGTTAGATATGGGATGATTATAAATATCTAGTTGCAGAATCACCTTTTGATCAGCTGTTTTAATGATTCTTTAAAATATAATCGTTGAGAATATACTTTGTTATTCCTCAACACCTTCACTTTTCAAAGTCTTAGGATGTTCACTTTCGTTAGTTCTTTATGCCCTTCAATTATGGCAGGTATAAATACCTATGATTACAGCGCAAAATTTTGATGAAATATTTATAACTCAATCTATCAGACTAGCTTCTATTTATTATGAAATAGAAAAACACCATCTATTTAAAGTGATACTTAGTTATACAAAAAACGCAGATACCTTTTAAGGTATCTGCGCTTAAATTATGAAAGTAAGAATGTATTATTTAATTAACGTCATTCTTTTGATACTTGTATTAGAACCTGCTTGCAATCGATATATGTAAATCCCAGAAGAGAGATTAGTGGCATCAAAGTTCAAAGTATGAGACCCTGAACTATAACTGCTATTATTTAATAAAGTTGCTACACGCTGTCCTACAACATTATAGACCGTTAGCGTTACGTTACCTGCATTTGGTAAAGTAAAGCTAATGTTTGTGCTCGGATTAAAAGGATTTGGGTAATTTTGATCTAGTTTAAAGGTATTTACCAGGTCTAATTCCTGTTCATTAGATACCGCTGTTATAACTTCAAAATCAGCAGAGCTTCTAGCAAAAATTTGAGGATCAGATCCAAATCCTCCAACTAAACCAACAATACTTAAGGTATCATCTGGAATAGTTTCTCCTATATAATCAGCTCCAAAGAAGTCAGTTCTAAATGTTAAGGTATTACCATTACCATCATCAATAGTATAGTTTGTACCTGTTGAGAAACTACCGGTTTCTTGAAAAGCAACACCTGAAACCTTAACAAGTTTACCTGTATCGTCTAAACTTAAATCAGTAATTGAAATAGTTTCTGGCGTAACAGTATTTCCTGTAGTAACCGTTAAATTGGTTGATCCTGCATCTGGATTGAAGCGCAATAGTGCATCTCTATTTACAAGACTTAAAGTACCTTCAATACCAGTAATACCATCACCTATGTTTGTAAGTGAATCAGGAAGATTACCTGGATCTTCAGAGAAAATCCCTGCAGTTTCGTCTACCAAATATCTTCGATCATTAAATGAATCATAAAATGCGATAAGTGCTTCGCCTGTTAACCTGTATCTAGTGCTATCATCTGCAACACCTGCACGAAGCTCGGCAATTGTAGCCACTTCAATTGCTGGATCTAGAGAAATTCCATTTGGCCCAACGAGTAATACATCTCTCAATCTTTTAAATGACGGAGAGTTTTCTGTAGTAAACCTTAGTGTGACACTTGCCTCACCTAATAGATTTCCAGGAAGAGCTAATTCTTGATTCAAATAAGTTGAACTTGTTGCTGTATCTGAGTTGGCAACAACTGCATCCCATGTTGTTCCACCATCGATAGAAAATTCTATCGTTAGAGGTCCGTTATCTCCTGATCCAAATTTTGCAACACTATAATTTAGTGTAGCTTCTGATAATCCACTTAAATCAAATGCTGGTGAGGTTAAAACCCCAGTAACGCTTGTAAATTTTGCGTATCCACTTGCGGAAGTAGTGAACTCTACGTCTGTTGATGTCCAAGATGCAGGGGCAACTCCGTCTCTAAGTTCTTCACTTAGTAATGTTTGCGCTTGAACGTTAAATGAAAATCCTGCGATGATGGTCAAAGCTGCAAAGAGACCAAATAATTTATGTATAGTTTTTGTTGACACTGTTTTGTAAAAGTGCTTCATATTTACTTGCTGTTTTGTTTTTTTGGTTAGTCTGATTTTACTATATCAGATGATTATTTTTAAAATAAAAATTTTAATATAAAAGTAATGTAATCAACTATTAAAGAATCTACTTAGACTTATAATTCTTTATAATATAGTCATTGAGAATAGATCTAAATTCTTCACCTATGCCGTCCCCTTTTAAGGTTTTGAAATGTTCACCATCGACATATACAGGTGCTTTTGGCTCTTCGAATGTACCAGGCAGTGAAATACCTATATTTGCTGCTCGAGATTCTCCTGGGCCGTTAACAACGCAACCCATCACAGCAACATCCATTTCTTCAACACCTGAATACACTTCTCTCCAAATCGGCATTGATTCTACAATATAATCCTGAATTTCTTCAGCCAATTCTTGGAAATAAGTACTCTTAGTTCTGCCACATCCAGGACAAGATGTCACTTGTGGAATAAAACTACGAATTCCCAATGATTGTAATACTTGCTGAGCAACTTGTACTTCAAGTGCCCTGTCTCCACCGGGTTGTGGAGTTAATGAAACACGGATTGTGTCACCAATCCCTCTTTGTAAAATAACTGATAAAGCAGCAGAACTAGCGACGATTCCCTTCATTCCCATTCCTGCTTCTGTTAAACCCACATGCAATGGATAAGGAACAACATCTGCAATTCTAGTATAGACTTCTATTACATCCTGCACGTTAGACATCTTGCAACTGATAATAATTTTGTTGGATGCTAAACCTACATCTTCTGCAAGTTGCGATGACCTCTTGGCACTTTCAACCATGGTGTCTAGCATAACTTCTTTTGCAGATTTTGGTTTCTCTAACGCATTGTTGGAATCCATTTTTTGAGCCAGTAACTGTTGATCCAATGACCCCCAGTTTACACCTATTCTTACCGGCTTATCATATTTCACAGCTTGCTCTACGATGGTATTGAAGTTCTCATCTCTGGCTTTTGTACCTGTATTTCCAGGATTGATACGAAATTTAGCCAATGCTTCAGCCATGTCTGGATACTTGGTCAAGAGAACATGACCGTTATAGTGGAAATCACCAACTATCGGTACAGTTACTCCTCTGTTAAGGAGCTTTTCCTTTATATGAGGAACTGCTTTTGCTGCTGCATCATTGTTGACTGTGATGCGAACAACTTCTGAACCAGACTGGTTAAGATGATCAATTTGTTCAACCGTTTCATCAATATCAGCGGTATCCGTATTTGTCATTGATTGAACCACAATTGGTGCTCCACCTCCAACGGGAACATCACCAACCATGACTTGAATTGACTTTCTTCGTTCTATAGAAGCCATTTTTTGCCCTAATTTTTCTTACTTAATTCAAATAATTTCTGTTTCTCTTCCTTTGTCAATGCATCATATCCACTTTTAGAAATCTTTTCCAAAATTTCATCTAATTCAGATTGATCCACTTCTTCAACAATTTCTACATCCTTAACAATACTCATATTACTATTCTTGGGCTTGGGCGTCTTTGATGGTTTTAAGCCTCTAAACAAATATTCGAAGTAACGAAAAACTTTGCTCAAATCATTTCCATTTTTATGAGCCTTAATCAATAAATAACCACCAAGAGCTCCTCCCAGGTGAACAAGTCTAGCTACGTTATCACCATTCCCAAGAAATAATATGTCGATGGCGATCCATCCTACTACAAAAAATCTCGCCTCTATAGGAGGTAACAAAAAAAGCATTATTGGTGTTCTCGGGAATAAAACAGCAAAAGCTACTAAAATACCTGTAACTGCTCCCGATGCTCCAATCACTAATGCTCCTCCAAAAATCTGAGCAAGTCCTGCATCTAACAACGCCCCTAAAATTGTAGCTCCCAGATATACAACAGTAAAAGACCTCGGACCAATCTTTTCCTCAACTGGTCTACCCATCCACCATAACCAAAGCATGTTAAATAGGAAATGAAAAAAGCCAGCATGTAAAAATGAATAGGTTATCATTCTCCAGGGCTGAGTAAAAACTGTTGGGAAAGATGGATCAAATCCGAAATTTGGAATCAGCCAACTATTTAATGCTGGGCCACCTAATGATTGTATAACAAAGAATATGGCATTTATTGCTACAATCGTACGGATTGCAATAGGCATTCCTATGAAGCCTCTTTTAACAGTATTTCCGAATGAATCGTAAGATTGATTTTTCATTTCTTCTTCCTAGCCCAATGTTATGCGTATTCTGATGGTTTTTTCAGTTTCCATAATTTTATCAATATAAAACCCACTAAAAGCCCACCTAAGTGAGCGAAATGTGCTACTCCACTGTCAATCCTTGTCAATCCGTTGAATAGCTCTAACGCCCCGTAAATACCTACAAAATACTTAGCTTTGATAGGGATAGGTGGGAATAATAACATGATTCTTCGTTCAGGAAACATCATCCCGAATCCTAGTAAGATTCCAAATACTGCTCCTGATGCTCCAATTGTTGCTCCACTACTCACAAAAAGTTGAATGATTCCTGCACCAATTCCAGTCAGAAAATAATATAGTAAAAAACGTTTGGTACCCCATAAATTTTCTAGGGCTTGTCCAAAAATCCAAAGTGCGAAAAGGTTAAAAAAGATATGAGACAAATCAGCATGTAGAAACATATAAGAAACTAATTGCCACGGAAGAAATCCATTTCCAAGAGGTTGAAGGACTAAAAAAGGGGCTAATGCTGATCCCACAGGTGTCCAGCCCGATCCAAAAATATTTATCGTAGCTAAAAAGAATATACCATTCCAAATCAGCAAGTATTTTATTCCAGGTGGAAAAAATGAAAACTGTGTATTCGGTGAAAATTGATTCAAAAGAAACCCTTATTTCTGATTTTGTTTAATACGCCAATATACGTTGATACCACTTAAAGTTACGCCAGGAATTCCTTGTCCTGGATACGTTGTATCACCAACAAGGTACAATCCTAAAAAAGGCGTTTGGTTTGGTGTCCATTTTAGCAAGCTACGTGCCATGCTTTGAGGAATGCCACCTACTCTGCCTTTTTTACGGTAAACCCAATTTTGCCATGTTACAGGCGTCGCGGTATGTATTGTTTCGATTTCACTTTCTTTAAAACCGGGTAGCTTTTCTTTTAGTGTATCAATAATGAAATTCTCAGCTTTTTCTTTGGCTGAATCATATTTCCCATTAAGCGAAAACCAAAATTCCGGTGACGCATGACAGGATATATTTAGAGTTCGTTTTCCTTTTGGAGCTCGTTCTGTATCCCCTCGTTGCGACATAGATACAAAAATAGA
>Ga0136600_1000461_pt1 | contig 21906 bp, 27 predicted proteins | sample AntRauMFilla2698_FD_104634 | JGI IMG/M metagenome (GOLD analysis project Ga0136600, IMG submission 104634) | Saline lake microbial communities from Rauer Islands, Antarctica - Metagenome Filla 2 #698 | ecosystem: Environmental > Aquatic > Non-marine Saline and Alkaline > Saline | place...
CCTATGAGCACCTAGGACCAGAATATAATTTAGGAACAGAGTAATGGCAGAATTTCGTCAACAAGGACCTGAGGTACAGCCTGTAAGGCGGGACTTGTCAGGGGCACGCAGGTTCGAAGGAACCGCAGGCTTGGCTGGGGCAGTGCTAGGGTTTCTCCCAGGCTACACTGAGCAGCTCTCTCAGAGTGCTGATAGAGAGTTCGATAATAAAATCGCCTTAGCACTTACTGACCCCAAGGTTACCGGTATCAACCGTGACCCTGAGACAGAAGAGATTGAAATCTCAGCGGCTAAGCTTAAGCGAAGTGACGGACAACGTTCGCTGCATAACCAGTCACGTGTACGTGCTACTGTGGAAGCCCGCCGTCTGGCAGAAAAGTACCCTCATCGGGCAGCCGAAGTATTCCAGAAGTTTGGCCTGATGACTGGGCAACCTATCCTGGCAGCAGCTAGGGATATTGAAGAGGAAGCTCGTCGCCCTATCTTGGAGCAACAGGCCCAGGTAGACCAGTGGTCTTTGGCCGAAGGCATTTCTCTTTCTGTACCTCGTGCAGAGAGGACAGAGCAGTTCATGAATGCCTCTGCACGTATGCAAGAAGCAGCTCAGGCTCGTAGGGAAGTAGAGATTCTACAGAACCAAGGCATCCTTACAAACCACAGGGCACGAAGAACTCTGCAGAAGGAGAGCGGAGCTCTTTACGAGGAGATGTCAGCTCTTGTAACTCAAATAACCAGTGACATTGATCCTGCTAATATCTCAGCAGCTGATGCTACCGAACGGGTAGCTGAATACAGAGGGTTGATTGACTCTCGTATTGACGAAGTGATCGAGTCTTACGACGGCCACATCACACGGCAGGAAGCGGAGCAAATCCTAGCTCCGAGTATTCGACTTTTCCAAACAGCCGTCGCCTGGGTTAACGGAGAAACTTCTCTTGCCCACCTGGAGAGCGCTAACAAGTTTCTTCGGGAAGCACATGACAATCAGTGGCTCAACACCCCAGGGTTCCAAGACCTTGAGCGCAGGGCTTCCCTGATCAGGGACTTGCCGGCTAACTGGGGCACCCCGCTAGTCCAAGCCAGGGAAGGTAACGCCTTCTTTAAAGAGTACAAGGCAGTATTGGAAGCTAACCGCAGAGTTAGGAATGGGAACTCTAACCCTATCGCTGATGGCCAAGAAGAAGGTATGTCAGACAGGGAACTTGGCAGACTCACAGAATCTGCTATGAAGTACTTGGCAAGTGTTAGTCAGAACGAGGATGCAAATCCAATCGAGGTGGCTACAGCTACTGAAATGGTTCTCACTGCATACACAAACCAATTCTCAGAAGACCCCTCCAGTGTACCTACTAGCGTATACGACTCTGTTCTCTTTGCTCTTGGTGACTCTCAGGTAGGACCATGGCTCAACGACGTCGGCGCCTTCGGAGAGAATGCTCAGGCCTTCCGTAACTACAGGCGCATGACGCAAAGGTACATGAGAGACATCACGGAAGACGTGGCCTCAGAAGTACAGCGTCTTAGTACAGATCCAAATGTATCCTCCGTAGCGTCTGCCGCTTTCTCCCTCCCGTTTGGTGGGATTAGTACAGTAGGCCGTAGTATCAGGGAGATGACGAGAGGTATCATCGAGTTCGACATCAAGAATGATGGACGTGTGGTAGCCACCCCTGTTAACTCCGGTGACAGGAGGATGTCAGACGCAGCTGACTCGTTTAACGAGAAATACTCTGACCGTTTCGGCATGGTATCCAGGTCACAAGCCCACTTGTTCGGCCTTACTTCTAGCGACGACTATAAGCAAGCGGCTAATAGATTCTTGGATGGAGCAGGCCTTGATACCCCAGACCCAGACACTCTTAACAGTGCTTCGATGGACAGGGCTATTGAGAACCTTCGAGCTCAAGGATTCTCCGAAGAGCAAATTCAAATGGCAGTTGAAGAGTACAGGAACCAACAATAATGGCCTCCCCTAAACTCCTGAAAAGAGCTGTAGACCCCACAGAAGTAACTCGGATTGAGAAGGCGTTAAGTCAGTCTATCAGTCGTCAGCAGAGGATTGGCGAAGAGTCCGACGTTATTACCCAAGAGCTACGGAAGTTCATTGACAGTGAGCAAGGTCAACTTGCTGGTGAAGTCGGTGATCGTGTGGCTAGGGAGAGGGCGTCTGAACCTAAGTTTGATGGTACAGGCCCAAGGCCTCACCAACAACAGCAGCGTCAGCGTCAAGAGACCTTCATAGGTCTTTCTGGTATGAGGTCTCGTGCTGTCAATAACCCTGAAGAAGCAACCAATATCTCCAGGGCCACGGATATGAATGTGGATGGGCATAGTGCCAGGGAAATCTGGGAAGAGACTGGTGTAATCTATGGCCCTGATGGCCACCGTCGCATGGAAATCCCTGACTACGACATGGATTACAACAAGCCTCTGATGGATCACATACTGGTAAATGGGCCAGGGTCTCTCGTTAGACTTGAGGCATTGGTTAAGCATGATGGACTTAGGGAAGTCTACCCTGAAATCTTCTCCACTAGGGTCAGGGTCATTACCCGCCCGGAAAAGTTCATTGCTAGGGTACAGTTTCAGACAGCAGAAGGCAAGCCTGTAATCGAAGTAAATCAAAACTACTTCAAAGAACTCAATGCATACGAACAGAGTGCTGTTGTCATGCATGAGGTACAGCATATTATTCAGAATCTAGAAGGCTTGCCCGCTGGTACTAACCCTAACTTCGAGGCTCTCCGTTACCTGCAGAACAATATCCCTGAAAACTTGTTGGGCCACATTCCTGGTGGACCAGACCCGGCTGGAAGCCTTCTCTCTACTACGAGGAGTATCCTTAATGATCTAGTTAGAGGGGCTGCCGAAAGAGAATTAACCCCTGCTGAACGTCAGGATATGATGAAATACGTTCAGATTGAAAAGCTAGCAGCAAGGGCTATTCAGGAGGGCCGCTCTGCATACTTCCGTAACATCGGTGAGGTGGAAGCGTTTGATGTGGAGAACCGTCTCGAAGCTATGGGGCTCCTCGACGATTTCCCACCTGCCCTTATCCAAGCATTGGAGGAAGACCATCTCGACAAACTATACCAAAGACAAAACGAGGGGCCAGGTATCTCAGAAGCCCGTGGCAGACGCCCAGGCGGACGTACTACAGACCCTCGCAGGCTCCCCTCCCTCCTGCCTAACGGCATCCACTATGACAACAACGGCTTCCCCTTCAAGGTTAAGGACAGGCGCATAGTTCGTATGTCTGACGAGGAGACGGAAGAGGCACTTACAAATGCACCCTTGACTGGGGAAGAGATTGATGAATCTGTCCTGATCCAGAGGGCTAGGCAAGAGAGCCAGGAACGAGCTCGTAAGGCTAGGCAGACCAAGCTGGATAACGAGAAGAAAGCTCGTCAACAGAAAGAGATGGAGGATTTCAAGAACTCCGAAGAGTTCAGGAGACTCCAAGAACAGTCCCTCTCAAGGGTACAACGTGCACGAGAGCAACGGTTTAGGGAGTCTGAAGAGTTCCAAGAGCTGCAACGACAGAACTTGAACCGTAGCAGAACTGCGCTGGGACAAAAGCCAGAAGAAGCTCCAACCCCTCAGTCAGAGCCTACTACTGCCAGTACCCAAAACACTTCGAAGCCAGAAGATAGCTTCGAGAAGAAAAAGAAAGATGCTATCGCAAGGGGTAAGGATAAGAGGGAAGGTAATGTTGAGGAAAGCAAGGAGAGCCTGCTTGCTGGACAGCAAGGGCAGTTCGATGAAGCAAGGCTAGCAGCAGAGAACGAGGTATTCGCTGCTCAACGAGACTCTATCTTCGAGCCTGCCACTATGGCTCAGATGGATGATGTTGCCTTGTTTGAGGACATGCAAGGTTTCCTTGATGAAACCAATGCTCTTGTGGCAGATGGTAAACTACCTGAAGACAGGGCCCAGTCTCTCCTTAATCTCTACCTTGAGAGAGTAGATGCAGCTGGTAAGTCTGACCAGATAGAAGATATGCTGTCCAAGCAGGAGACTACTCCTCAGCAGCAACAGGCACAAGCCCAAGGACGCCCACTGTTCCGTGGACTTAAGCCTAATGGACGCCCACGTGGCTACCCAGGCGAGTTCTACACAGAACTAGAAGGCCTTGCGGGCAGGTACGCCGGTGCAGATGGGTCCATGATCACACGTGAAGAGCTACCAGAGCAGCCCTTTAACGTGGACGCTGTAGCAGACATGCCTCAGGAAGAGCGTATGCAGATGCTGAGTGAGTTCACTGAGTTTATGAAGGCTCGCCATCCGGGTGTCCCTGAGGAAGAGCTCATTGGGCCAGGTCAATCAGACTTTGCCTACCTAGACCGGGTACTTGGAGAGCCTTTCGAGACTGACTTCATCTACCCTACTCAGGATGATGTAGACTTCTTGAGAAGCAAAGGGTATGACTCTGTATTCTTTGGACAAGAGGGTGGAGAAGAAGTGAACAGCTGGTTCATCTTCGATCAGCCTGAAGCTAGGCAGCCTACTCCTCAACAGCAGCCTCAAGCACAAGCTTTTAGGCCTGGTATGGCCACACAAAGAAACGAGTTTGGCGACACAGCCGCAGCATTTAGCACTGTCAATATGACAGAAGACGGTGGCAGTAGGTTCCTCAAACAGATCACTAAAGACCAACTAGAGAGGAATGTTTCCGTCTCGCTTAAGAACCCCATCCGGCTGAAGGACGGGGGCAGGTTGTCTGGATTCACTGATCCGATAACTCAGACTACCATGTATGGGTACAACAAGAACGGAGAGCTATTCACTTGGAGACGAGGAAGTATCGACCCTGAAGAACTTGTATCCTCAAGAGACAACAATAAGACTAGAGACGCTCTCAAAGAGTTCTTAGAGACTCAAAGAAACAAAGGCAATCTCTAACACCTAGGTAAACTCTAGGCAAAAAGAAGCCCCGACTGGAGTGATCCGGCCGGGGCTTTTTCATGTCTATAGTTTCTATTAGCTGTGCTTATCCCATGTCTTAGCAGCTGTGACTAACAGCCATACTACTAGGGGTGCAGGGAGCCCCATGAGTACCAGGCTAGTTATCATCAGCGTTGATCTCTAGCTCGATACTATTCAGTACAATGTTGCCGTCCTCTGGAGAGCTGATCTGCTCACTCCACCAGGTACCAGCGTAGAAGAATGTCCACCGTGTACCATGTGGGTGTTCAATGCACTCGCAACCTTGCGAGTCTAGGAAGCTATAGATTTCGTGGTGATCACTCATGTTAAACCTTTAGTTCTTTAGTCTTAATTCGAATAGACCACTCGTCATTTGTAAGTAGAGTGTCCATCAATTCTTTGAAGGTATCCCTAGAGTTGCTTACTCCTGGTCTACCAGCGATAACACCGTAAGACTTGCCTACTAGAATACAACCTTCAGTGTCTTTCTCCCAGTTACCTGGGTGAATCATGATAAAGGTCCTGTTCGGTACATCACATACCTCCCAACCTTTCTTAAACTCACCGCCACTAGTACGCTTTACGATAGACGATGCGCGGAGACGTAGGTCGTACCTACCATCGGGGATGCAAGAGAGCTTCTTCTTGTTCTCGAACCACCTGTTCTCTAGAGTAAGGCAGTCGTACAGAAGCTCTCCGTCATCCCATACGGACATCTTACCGAACACTCCCCACGGACCGCTGCCAAGCCTTTCAAGGGACACTTCTGTTGCCGGTATATCCCCATGTTCCGGATCATTAACGGCTGCCATGGGCTCGCACAAGGCTTCTTGGAGGTACGTCTGGATAGGTTTAGGGACAAACTGTCGGATTGCTGATTGAAGCATCATTCTTCCTCTTTAATGTATTCCATTATTTCCCTGAAGTCCCTTTCTATATCAGATGAGCCTTGTATTTGTAGCTCTCTGGCTAGCCACACCCCAGCGTAGATAGAGCCGCTCCTAATTTCCCTAGACAGATACATCTGTGCTAGATTAGCGATGCGGCCCTTCTCCGCTTTACGTTTATTCCTCTCATAAGTGAGAGAAACCACGTTACCATCAGAGCCTGTCTGTGATTTTTCCATCGACATCATACAGTACTGGTACGTCAACGTATTTATTCTGGGAGTCAGAGAATACCTGAAGCTTAACCTGCCGGGTTGGCTTCAGTTTCTTTAGCCACGACATCTTGGTCTGCTTGACCCATCGAAGCTTTGTCCTCGCCTTGCTCGTTGCGTTCCACGGCATGCTCTGCCTCCGTTTGCTTTTCTTTACGCTCGATTACGTTGCGGAGAATCTCCAGTGCTTCGTCAAGGACGGATTCGTCTCGATCACTCTCGACAATATCGTCAGCATGCATGTGCACAAGGGTTTCCATAGCGTAGAGAACGTGCTCTACTTCGTTGTGGCTGATTTCGTACATCGTTTCATCCATTTTTTAAGCTCCTTAAGCCATTCAATTGGGATAGTTTTATCGGCGTACTTCCAGGTTACCCCTTTAAATTCGCCTCTGCCTCTGCCCTCACATATATCTGCGTATGTGGTGGTAGAGTTCTTAGATATCTTAGCCTTAGAGTTAGTAAACACAAAGCGGATATCTAATTCCGGGAACTGCTGTCTGATTAGTAGGTGTTTCTTCCTGTCAGCTGCGTTCCATATACCCTTGGTCTCTACTAGAAATAATCCTAGATCAAAGTCAGGGGTGTATACTGCCTTTCTTTCTGGTACTATGTACCTTATCTTGAACTCTTCGTAGGTGAACTTAACACCAAGTAGGCTCAGGCTCTCCGCTGTCTTCTTCTCCAGGCCGCTTCTGTACGTCGCCTTCAGGTGTCTTCTTTGCACCCCTTTCTTTTTTCTCATTAGGTACCTCGACTGTTACGAGGCCTTCGTAGTTACACCACTTACAACCTTCGCAGTCACAAGCAGGGCAGGGATGTAGGACATTACTCATAGTAATCATCTCCGTCTGCTTCAAGTGCTTCTTCCCATCCTTCAGGGAAATTCCACATCTCTTCCATAGATCGTTTCATCCAAAGAAGTCTTCCAGTTTCAAGGAGGAATATTGCTGCGTAGTTACCATAGTATTTCTTATACCAGGTATAGACATGCACAAACATGTCAAGTTCATTATCAAGTTCATCAATCTTCTTGAATGCCCTTGACTTACCGCCTAGCATGTACAAGCCATGGATATTATCGGCTGCATCACCAGTGATAATCTGTTTGTAGAAACTACGTAGGCCATCTACTGGGTCAATCCACCAAGGACCCATCTCTTTCTGGTTGAAAGACTCCCACCTGTAGTGCCACCCAGGCACCATTAGTAGGTCTTTATCCCTGGTGCAAAGCACTGTGTCCGCACTTTCTTTCAGCTTGAGGTGACCGTCTACCGTCTTGAGGATGTCTCTAAGATTAGACCACTGAGTGATGGACAATGCATCGTCTGCTTCCATACCTTCTACGATTATGGAGCCACGTTCTTTAGCTAGATAATCGTAGACTCTCTGGTACCAGTGCGGCTTTTTCTTTTTCTTCCTGTGCTCTTTGTACTCACGAATTGTGGCGATGTCGTAGCGAAAGTTTGACTTATCCTGTGAGGTCAGGTATCCTGTCCAATAGGTAGCTTCAGTCTTGTCAAGGATAACATTGATCCTTTGATCTACCCTCCACCTTACAAGGCCCCAGTCTAGCGGGAACCCTTCAGGGTCTACGCTGCTCCCCATTTCGTAGCACAGAATGTCCATGTCTATCAATGCGTGCATATGAAAACATCCATACAAGTAGGAGGAGGGGCAGAAGAAGCACCCACTTTAACCCAACTTCTGCCTCCTCCCACAGGCCGCTCAAAATGGCAGGCTATCGGAGTTATCAAGGGCAGGTGTCTCTTTCCCCTTGATGTCCCCGCCTTCCAACTGCTTCACCATAGACTCCACTTTGGAGTCGGGGTAGTTAACAGCTTCTTGGATCAGGGACTTGGTAAAGGGAGGAATCTTACCCCACACCTGAGGGTCAGGGTCTTTCCAGCTAAACCAGAAGGGCTCTGTGTCCAGTTCTGGCACCTCAATGCCAGGCAGTAGACGAGTAACGCTGTCGATACGTTCCCCACGTCCCTTACCATCCCTACGCTCGTAGTGGACAATGTTCAACTGGCAGGTACGATCCAGGAATCCACCAAGGTCTTCTGCTTCAGGGTTCAGTGCCTTGACATACTCTGCCATGGTCGACCCTTCATTGTTGGACATGTTGATCCCGAAGGGCTGCGAGATAAACTTCTGTTTCTCTTCCTCACCCAACTTAATGAAGTGGAAGGGGAGGGAGAAGTTAATCACACACCGCTCTTGCACACCGTACTTGGAGTCTTGCTTACCAATCTCGATAACACGTACACAACGTGCTACCGTAGGGCCTACAGGGGTAAGCTCGTACTGAACAGTCTTGTCGTCTTTTGCACTAGGGTTGAAAGACATTACACTTCCTCCTTAACGTCCTTTTTCGTGGGCTCATTGTCGCCTTCATATTCAGGGTCCAACATGCCAAAGAGGGGGCCTTCGATTTTGATAGTAGAGAAGTCTTCGAGAGGGACCTCTTCCAGATCGACAACTACATCTTTACTCTTGATGATCTTCTCTACATTCAGAACCAGAAACACCTCACTAGGGCGTCGGGAAATCCTTTCTTTAACCTCGGCTTCCGCTTCTTCCATGGTTTCAAAAGAGTCCCGTTCATTCATGAACAGGAAATAGTCTGCGGACATCGGGACGTATTGTTTCATTGTAGCTCCTTAAGCAATTGCTGCTTGGATTTAGCTCTATTATAGTTGGACATGTTAGCATGCCGTTTAGTTTTGAACTCTTGCAGGTTTCTTCGCACCTTGACTACAGACTTACGTCGTATAGGCTTAGTGCGTTTCTGCCCAATTTCTTCCGATTTGTACATTTGCTTCATGTGGACACTTGAGGTTAAAGTGTTGGGTAGCTTCGACAAAGGACTCGTGGATAAGTTCCGAAAGAGTATCAGCATACCCTGGCTCACTCTCCCACTGTGCCTCATCGTGCATGTCACACACCTTCATACACTTAGTCTTGTCTACCTTCCTGTCTAACAACTGTGCTACCTTCTTCATGAAGATGGCACCCCCGCCCTGGATCAGGGTGTTAAGGGCCTTGTGCTCTTCTCTGAGCCACATCTTTCTTCCGTCAAGGCCAATGACGTACCCTCGTTTAGCTGCTCTCTTAGCTGTCTTAATGAGTTCTTCAAAACCAGGGATCGCAGCAAACAGGGATTCCCTAATTCGCCTGCCTTCTCTGGCACCTCCTCTAATGAGAGACCCAAGCTTAGCATCTCCTGCTCCGTACACGAAAGCATAGTTTAGAGTTTTACCAAGCTGTCTATCATTAAGGGACGCGGCATCGGAGGCAAAGGTATGTGGGTCGTAATGGAGAATGACATCTACGTAATCCTGATTACCAATGTAGTGAGCAAGAATCCTAAGCTCTAGCTGCTCAGCATCGTATCCTACAAGCACCCTTCCCTCGGGCACAGTAAATAGAGAACGTATTTCTTTGCCCAACACAGCGTGGTTGCCAGGGATATTGACTACCCTTGAGTGTCTCATCCTTCCAGTAGGGGTACCAATTGTGTTAGCGCCTGCTGATATACGACCGTCTTCTCTTACTTGCTCTAACAACCCCTTGACCAGACGCTGCCTGTGGACCCATACACCACGTTCCGCTAGTGCCTCGCCTACCCCACCCATCTTACGGAGGGATGACTCTGTGATCTTAGGGGCGCCCTTAGGGGTGTACTCATCAGGTACCCACCCGTTTGAAAGTAACCACTCCTTAAGCTGGGGGTTAGAATCATTGTTGTATTCTTGGATAGTTATTTTAGTAAATGGACCAGCCACAATTTCATCAGCGTCGTCAGTAAGAAGATGCTTCCTGACCAGAAGCTTAACTGACCCGTCCATCTTGAATGGTTCTTCGACGACCCCCGATCCTCGCACTCTTCCGAATCTAGGGAAAGATATACGAATGTCGAGGTCACGAATATAATAGCCGATATCCTCCAGAAGGGCTCTAGCCCTAGGTACATCGAGTACAAATCCATTAATCTCTTGCTCCGTCATTACTCTTGCAATGTCATGCTCAAGCTCTATGGCTTGACTCCAATCGTGGGAGGATAGCTCTCGTAAAAGCTCGTGGTAAGTTCGAACTGTAACTTCGACATCCCGTCTACAGTACGGTACCATGTCGCTTGTAAATTGGGAGAAATCTGTAACATCTCCCTTATCATATCCAAGTCTTGTTCCCCATTCTCGAAGAGAATGCCCACCTTCACGATCTGGCTTTGCCAGTCGACTGAGTACGAGAGTATCTGTGATTTTGCAGGAAGCTGGAGGCTCCCATCCGGTAAGCCGTTTAAGTACAGGTAAGTCATAGTTGATTACATTATGTCCGATGATTTCAGTGGCATGCTGAGCTAACTTCCCCAACCAGTTCCTATGCTGAGAAGCCAGCACGTTATCATACTCTGGAATGTCATTGACTATCTCATGATGCTCACCCGTGTCAATGTCCTTAGCTACAATACACCAGATAGTATCTGGAGTAAGTCCGTTAGCCTCTAAGTCTAGTACTAATCTCATGCTAGAATGCTCGCTAAGTCTGAGCATGCATACTCTACCGCGATCCTCCGATGTAAATCTTGTTTATCGCTCATTCAGGGTTGTCCCTCTTATGTGCCCTGCCGTACACATCGTTAGTAGACTTGTAAGGGCACTTGGCTTCCATCTGTCCTTGCTGATTCGTTTGTCCTTTCTCTTCTCTACGGTGCTGAAGAGTAAGCCCTTGGTCTAAGTTCCTCTTTAGTTCTTCGTAAAACTCCATTAGAACATCTCCTGCTGCTTACATAGTTCATTGAACACATGTGTATTATCGTAGGCACAATCTAGGTACCCGGCGACATAGGCGCTGTACTCTGCTGTATCGGTGGATAAGAAGTTAGAAGGCCTGGGCTCTAGGTTCCCCTCCATACGTGTGTCCCATCCATTCCGATACCACCGTTCTTCTTCAGACATTACTATCTCCTGTGGTACTGCCACATGACAGCATTACATTTCATATGAACTGCACCCTCTGTCCACCCATGGCCGTGGTCATGCTGTAGGTGTACAGGGAAGTTTTGAAACCCCTCGGGGAACAGCCCCCAGTCTACATCTAGTTTCTCTATGTCTTCAGCAGGAGGGGCCTCCAGGTCGTAGCCACACCAGTAGCACTTGCCCTGTTGCCTCTTCACATACTCATTGCGTACCTGAATTCTATCTCTAAAGGTAAGCTTATCGTACTTATAGTGGAGGTCCATCTTAAAACTCCAAGGTTTGTTCTCGGTACCTGCTTGTAGTATGATCGTAGAAAATAGAAATAGTTTCACCAGCTGACTGGCCGTATTCTCTGTCTTTCAATATACGGAGGGTTGTAGTGTTTCTTTCGGTAGGGTCTGTGGCTTGTTTGTTCCGTTCAAGACCAAAGACATAGTTGGCATAGCGGATCATTGCACGAGAGCCTGCAAATTGAGACTCTTTTACACGTCCGCCTTCCTCATGGGGGATACGATCGCGGGGAGGTTCGTTCAGGTGGGAGGACACATACACACAGCAGTTGTATGGGTCAGCTGCGAGGGTAGAGATATCATCCATGATACCATGGAGGGCTCTGTCGGTGTTCTCTTCGTGGCTGATCAGAGCAGTAAGAGGGTCGATAAAGATATCACGAACGCCACTAGCAGATACGATGTGTTTAATCTGCGTGAATACGCTTTGCCAATCACGATCCCACTTGTGATCAAACACATAGACCATGTTAGTTGGCTCAAGAAGGAGGTCAATTCCACGTTGGTATTCTTCCTGGGGGAGGGGTTTATCGGGGATATGAGCTGGCTTATCTAACATCTTACCAGCTAGAATGCGGATAGTACGGGAGGGGGCTTCCTCGAATAGGAACATGCCTACTGGCTGACGTTCCTCCTTGACGATGAAGCCTGCTTGCTCATGCATGAACTCGGTCTTCCCGATACCCACGCCTGCACCGATGAGGTACACACCTGGGTTACGTCCATACGTAAGCTTGGTTAGAGAGGGCCACGCCCATGGCCTGCCGAACTCAGGGGCCTTGATGGTCTGATCGTACAGGTCACGGACTGTGGCGATGCCAGAGGGAATATAACTCTTGGCTTTGGTCAACACAGACCATTTCAGTTCATTCTCTTTTCCTGCCACAAGCATGTCGCTTGCGTCCTTCTCGGAGAAGTGAGCAATCTTAACCTTGGAAGAATCCAAGACCATGCAGGCTTGCTCTACTGCCTTCTGTCCGTGCTCGTCTTGATCGAAAGCAAGGACAATCTCCTCGAACTTATCGAGGAACTTAAGGTTATTCGTAATGGCTTTAGCCACAGAGGCTGCACCATTGGGTACTGATACTACACAAGGATTGAGGTGTTTGTATGCGGGACCAGCTAAGTCTTTAAGTACTTGCCAAAGGGACATGGCATCGTACTCACCCTCTGTGATGTATAGCCTACGGCCACCATCACCATAGAGGTGCTGCCCGAAAAAAGGAAGGTCTCGGCCATCGCCGATTATGGAGAAGTATTTCTGTTCGATGTTACGCTTCTTGAACGCAACGATCTCACCAGTAGGTGAGTAGTATGGAAAGCAGTGAGCCACGGGAGTACGGCCATCGGTACCGTTTAACAACGACCGCACCCCGTGGTATTCCACCGTTGGTTGGTGTAGTTTTCTACTTTCGATACCCAACTGTGGGCAGGCTTGCACCTGTCCTACCGTAAGCATCTGCTTGACCTCGCCCCGTCCATTATTTGACTGGCTGCCTTGGGCGACTTGATCGTAAGGGTAGTCACTCTCGTAGTGACTACAGTCGGGGTTGAAACATGTGGCATCGTATGTCCCATCCGCCTGCAAGTAGACTGCCATGGCGTCACTGCTATTGCAACTCGGATGGGTACACGCTACGTGTTTTACAAATTGTCCTTTGGATCGCTGATTGGGAATCATCATCTAACGCCTGATTATCATGGTGGGTGGTTTTATGGCCCATTAGACACCAGAAAATTGACAACGTTTCCAGTAAATCAGCGATCCTGAAAGATCAGAACTTGTACAGGACGTCAACTACAGGTACGAGCTGAACGACCAGGCCATTCCCATCCTTCACTTCCTTCCACAAAAGACGCGAGCGATACATCTCTCGCTTGTGGAATTTGTTCATGCGTTCGAACATCTCGGTGGCTTCGGGAATGCAGGGGTCCCACATACTCCCTCCTTAGCGATTACGCTGCGGGTCCACCAAACACCAACTCGACGACGAGGGCATACGCTTCCTTCGCAGCTATCCCGCCTGGTCCGACGGTAGCCCACTCATAGAAAGCAGCCCAAGCCGCAGCAGCCGCAGCCGCCGCTGACCGGGCCCACTCAGGGTAAGCGAGCGAAGTTACGAAGGTCCCAACAGCGGTGTTGATGCTGCTGAGGTGGTACACAGCCTGTACTTTCGAGTCAGCAAGAGCCTTTGCAAGCTCCTTGGGGTTGAACAAGAAGAAGAACATGGTCGAAACCAAGTTCCACAACCAGCTGAACGGGTTAAACATCTCAGTTACTCCTCCATACCCCATCAAGGTGCGATGGAGTAGGGGTCAAAACCAAGGGACCGGACGGTAGCCCGGTATTGATCCTGGGGACTGAGCCGCAAATGCATGGTCCTATGATAGCGGTAAAGCCACACAAGAAACATGATCACGGTTAGTGCCTTCACGTACTGTAGTGTCACCATCATGTTCACAGACATGTCGGGAGGGACTCCAATGGTCGTGAACATTGGCCCAATCTCCTATTGTTGGAGAGAGGGCCAGGACTATGGCTTTATACCTGGCCCGTTCTGGTGTTGCACTTCACGAGTACCCGTTACAGGGGCTGGAGAGGGTTAGTCTCCATAGACAGCTCCTAGTTCGGATGTAACCGATCAACACGTGGTATCGGGGGGTGTGAGTACTCGGCCTTGAGGACAAGCAACCTGTTTATCCTTTCCGTCACAGCCCGTTTTCGAAACCGTTCTCAATGCTGATCCGATCAATGGCGTTGACAAGATCAGCACCCTCGTAGGTTTCACCAGCGGACTTCAGCTCGGTCACGAGGTTGTGGAAACGACGCTCCAGCTGGCCAACTGCGAAGAAAAACGCTTCGTTCTTCTGCATCTAATCTCCTTCTGCTGTCTATAAATTCAGGCGACGAAGACGATAGTCATCCACCCGCGATTCCTTCCCAAGAGGTATTGGCTTTACCTCTCGTTCTGATCTCGATTGGGCTGGGATGGCAGTCTTCACCACCTGAACGTTCCACATGCCCAGTATGCCAAGGGCAACCAGGATCATGGAGAGGGCTTGGTAACCCATCCGTTTTGCAACGTTCATGGTACGACCTCTATTGGTGATGTTCGTTGGAGGTCGTGGCTTTACGCAAGGGGATTTTATCCGAATCCCCAGGGACAAACCGGGTCTCTTTGGACAACAGGCAGAGACAAGCCTGCCCTTTAACCCAGCCAGGAGTTGAACCTGGATACCCTGATCAGGAGTATTGTCACCGACCTAAGGCGGGTTACTATTACCACCTTAGCGACCTGAGCGCCACGCGCCAAGACCCACTTTAATGTAGGGGTGACGGGGCTAAGCACCTTGTACGCAAACTCTGCAGGATTCGAACCTGTCAACTACAGCTTCAGGGGCTGTCGTGTTCCCAGCGGCACACTGGCTTTATGACGGAGAGAGAACGCTAGCCTGTCCCTTTCCCGTCGGCCTTTACACTAAGAGCTAAGGCGTACGTGCCTATTATTCGTTCCGCCCATCTCAGACTAGGGTTGTCAAACAACGTAACCAGACTTTCACACCTGGCGCATACCACTCTGCCACCTAGTCAGGCGCTTACTACTCAGACTTTCAACTGAGGCTATTATGACTGGTCACTGCACGGATGTTTAACGACCTGCTGCGCATACCATGTACCCGCACTTCCCGATGTGTCTAGTACGTCCACAAGCCGGGCTTCCTCCGGCACCGGGCAATTTCCCACCTCACACAGGTCGATAAATAGGGACCGAACAGGACCCTCCTCTGTGGCCTGCAAAGAGCCGGTATGAGCGGCTTTGTCAGCCCATACCCACTGGGCCCACTTGCAGACCACACCCCTGGCACAAGCCATGGTGGAGGCTTGTATACCAGGGTTCTTCGTGACTCTACACTATCTGGAGCTAGGCTAATGAAACCTGCTGCTCTATCCACAACCGCACCTGACATGTGGTACAGGCACCAGAAGTGGACAGATGCACAGAGAGTGAGAGTCACTGCCAATGTGTGCTCCATGGCACACCTCCTTAGGGACAGTGAGTCCCAGTGTGCCCCCTCAAACTTCGAAGAGGCACAGTGCGGTCACTGCCTATCTGCGATTTGCAGAAGGAGAATCGCAAGGGGGCCAGCCATGATGGCCAACCCCCTCAATGCACCGTCGGTCATGTCATCCTGGACACTGTACCAACCTGACAGCCACAGAAAAGCAAGCACTGTCAGAAAGCCAATGCAAAGCATGATGAGCAGCTTCAGCATCGGGTGCATCTTCATCGGTTGGAGCACGAGCTCCTTAGGGCCATCTGGCCCTTCAACCCTCAGGTTCTGAGGGCCTCTTTTTCCTCTCGGCTGTGTCATGGGTCACCTCCTCTGACTGCCGAACGGACGAGTCCACGATCTCTTCATCACCGAAGTAATGGAACCACATGTCCGTGATACCATCACCGGCGATGGCCCAGAAGGCGATCGCGGCCATTCCACCGGTGAACACAAGGAGTGCAGGCCTCATGAACTCGGCAGAACTGATGAGTGCAGTGACGAAGATCGTCATCAGCACTATGAACCAGCCGTACCAGCCAAGGTTGGTGTTCCACCAAGCCAAGGCTGTTTCTATTGCTTCTTTCATACTTCACTACTCCTCAGAAACGTGTCGATCGTGACATGGCGTCACGTGCTAACCCGTCCTGCGGCTGGGAGGGAGCCGTAGGACCCTTCTCGTACTCACGGAGTAGCGACAGGTAGTCACGCTCCGTGATGCTGTCGAGGTTGGTGGTGTTGATTGAACCACAGTTGCCGCATGAATGCCTCCCGTCAGGCATGCTGTCGTAGACAGGCATCGGGGTACGGCAGTCGTGACAGAAGCAGCTCGTCTCGGAGTCGTACTGCCTATCGTCGAACACCACCCTGACGAAGAAGGCGGGCGAAGTGACTGTCTCGAAAGTGCTGTCAGGCATGTTGTCGACCAGCTCCGCCTGGCGCTTCGAAGCAGCGAAGTAGTACCGCCTCTGCATTTGCACCAGGAATAGGTCAGCCCGCCCCCTGTCCTCTGGGTCGGGGAACAGCTCGCCCATCCATTTCTCGTACTCCCTCTCGTTGGCGAAAGGCACGAGCTTGAGGGACGCCTCGTGGTCCAGAACCTTGTCGAAGGATGCCTCCTCCTCGTCGGGAGTAAGCCCCCCCGTCACTCGGGTCAGCATGTAAGGCAGGCCCAAGAACAGGATGTTACTGAGAGTGAATAGTACCTTCTTCATACGCACCTCCTTCCCTCAGTTCGATGAGGGAGAACTGGATGGAGTCGACCTTGCTCTTGAGTTCCTTGATCCGAACCAAGAGTTTTTCCTCAGCCTTCGAGGACAGCTTCTTCTTGGGGAACCAAGACTTCTTTCGACTCCTCTTCATGCACTCCGCCTGGTGCTTGGCGTTTGCAAGACGCTTTTGCAGGCGAGAGAGCTGGTTGATAAGCCGCTGTTCCCTTCGAACGAACCATTCTTCTTTCGGCATGATAGTCACCTCCTTTCGTGGCGGGATTGCCACGGTCGAGGACACTGGCCAATGGCCTTGACCAATGCCCTCTGCCCTGGTAACCCCAGGAGGATGGTGTCGGGCTCACTTACACCTTGGCTTTAGTTATTGCCCTGGTTTTGTTGCTGATTGTCGCCCTGATTTTGCTGCTGCTGTTGCTGCTTCTTCTGTTGGTTCTTGCTCTGCTGCTGGTCTTGCGGCTTGTGGTACCGAACCACATGGTCATACGGTTCACCGGTCTTGACGATACCACCGGTCAACGCATCCATGTAATGCTTGTCCAGCACGAATGCAGAACGTTTACCTCCATTAACAGCAACCCCACGGTCAGTCGGAGGCCACTTAATGCCGAGGTCATCGGGGTCAGTGTACGTGCCTCCTTGTATGGCCTTACGGACCTTATCCAGAGTGGCTTTGTCTGGCGGGGCAACAAAACGGTGGAGCTTGATAAAGAAAGGAAGGTTATTGAACCAACCCCTCTCGGGAGGGTCATCCCATACCGGCCCAATGGCTCTGAGCGGGTCACCATAACGCTTCACCTCTTGAACACGAGAGTTCACATCTTCTTCTGCGCTAACAATCTCCTTCTCAAGGTTATGCAGCTTGCGGTACGTCTCCATCAACTTCCAATACTTCAGGTGCAGGTTGTTGGACAGAGCCGTATAATCCCGCCAGAAGAGTCCGAGCCAGCGCACCTGAACCACGGCAAGCACACTACCCTCGACGCTCGGAACTAGCTTGACACGGTATCTCATAGTGCACTCCTCGTTCCGACGAATGGATGCACCCTTTGGTGTTGCCATGCTGCACCCCAGAACAACTCTGCCCGGGGTCTATACGACTAGCACTTTCCTAACACTCCATTAGCACAGGCAGCTGGGCCCAGCTTTCGCCGTGATCTGTGCTTGCTGCTGAGAACAGCGTCTGGGTGTGGCCGGAGTCATTGAGGTACAGCATGGGGTAGAACTGGTAACACAATCTCTCTGAATACGTGGAGGCACGCTGTCCTAACCACGGCAGGTATCGAACCTGCTAATCCCCTTGATCTTTTCAGCCTAGCACACTGGTGAGCAGCAGTGCTGACAGTAGCTGCCAACCGCCTGCCAAGTCGGTTGAGGTTGGACGTCAAATGCATTCCGACTAAGACAGGCGTTCCCTATCGGTTGCGACACCGACACCCGGAGGGTTTCAATCCTCCCTTGGGTGGCCTCCCCGCTAGACTTACTAACGCCTCAAGGTTTTACCAGAGTCAAAGAGATCAGGCTACTTTGTCCTTACTGTCTTTCTCGAACAGGTAGCTGAGGTCCACAGCTTTGTCCAGGTATGGCATTACCCTGAGCATCGCCGCTTTGTCCTCCGTCACCCGGGCAAGCCCAGTCTGACGAAGAACTTCCTCGAACTCCCTCTTGCTTTCATCGACACGGTCGAGCTCCGCTTTGAAACTCTTGACACGCTCGATGACACTCTCATTGCCGGGCCACTCGGGCTCCGGGGGACTGCCAGTGTTGTCCACATCACTGGTATTCCTCTTGAAGTCCTCTTTCGTGAAGACAGAGGGGCCTGAAGAGATGGAGCCATGCGGCGTGAGGCCACGTAACTCCACCCTTTCAAGGTGACGAGCGTAGCCACCAGTCTCCAGACTCGGGACGGGATCGGTCCGCCACTCTATATCTTCACGCAGCAGTGCGTCAGTCTCCGAACCAAGGAGGCGCTTCCACACCGCAGACAACCTTGCCCCAACTTTATGTCGCAAGCTGGGCTTTGCAGTCATCACCTTCACTTCAGCACTGTACTTCGACATGTCCTCAACCTGCTGAAGCTTACCGAGAGAGGACTTGATGTGGCTCTTCGTAGCCTTGAGTTCAGTGATACGTTGCCGCACCTCATTCCTCTTGGCACGCTGACGAATACGCCGCTCGGTTTTATCCAACCAACGCATCGCCTCAGCCGTGGTCATCCAGCCCTTTCTCGCTGCTACTTGCCGGATTACACTACCCATACGTCTCCGTGCTTTACGCACAGTGATAGCAGGACCCTCCAACTTGGATAGCATGATACGAAAGTCATTCGCATCGTAAGAGACCATAAGGTCGAGAACTACATCGGGATTGACAGTGCTGGCACCCGAAGTCTCCGACGCCACCTGTTTGTAATACGCCTGGGCGTACTCATCCCTGATGTAGGAATTGGCAGGCACCTCGGACGAGAAGTCGACGTAATCCTTGGAGTCTGGTTGATCCTCCAGATACTCATCGTCCCAAGGGACAAAGCTATCCTCCAAGAAATGCGCCGCCGACTTGTAGCCAGCGATCAGGCCGTCACGCTTGAGCTTCTCAGCCAACGCCATGGAACGTCCATCAAAAGCGTCGCAGGCGATATAGTAATCAATCACCCTCGCGTAACCATCAATAGCATCCATGACGTACTCTTGGGAGTGGAGATCGTTGTTCGACATGACATCACCATAGATTTCATGGCGATAATCCACACCAAACTTGGCATCCAACACCATACGTGTGTAGACCAGGCTGTCGAGCACCCCGTGAAGGGACTCGATGTCAGCCTTCAACAACCCGATGGTAGCTGGGTCATTGAGGTCATACGCAATTGTCTGAGGTTGTGACAACCTGCCGTGACTTGGGTCACGTCCTTCTGTCAGAGACACGCCGTTGTCCACGACATAATCGTTGGCAGCAGTCTGGCTGTTCTTGCCCCGGCCACCCAGACGAGTGGCATCTATCGGGACCATTCCTTTACTGCCTTGACTTGCCGCTTCAGGAACAAACGACGCACTACCGGCTGGGTCAACCGTCACCACATACCCATCACGGGCATTCATACTGGCTTGATCGGGGTTCCGGCGTGCCGGTTTATATTCAGCAGCCAGTATCAACTCCCCCTCGAGAACGGGGACTGGCGCTGCTGGTGTTACGTCGCCTTCGGCCGAGTAGTCAGCCGAGTTGATAGGCGACGGGTCTTCGGCGACGGCAGGGCTCCACGGGATGTTGGCCTCCAGCTCCTCGTCGATGTAGTGATCCACCTCAGTAAGGCGGTCCATCAACTCAGAGTACTCCTCCTCAGTGAGAAGAGAGGGATCGAAGGTAGCGAGGTCGACGTGCTCACCCACAACACCACGAAGATAGTCGGCATACACCTCCTCCTTCATGGACTGACATGAGTTAAGCAGTCGGCCTCCCTCCGACTCAGGATGCTCAATGATACCCGATGGATACACGCCATCGTACTCAGGGTAGAGCTTCGACATGGACAGTCGAGATGCACCATCCGTGTGCTTCACGAACCACAGGACAGACGGCGGGGGACGGTACACCCCACGCCAGTTATGCTTGTACTTCGTATACTTCGGTCGACCATTACGACGCCGAGACCGCTCCGACTTCTTGGTAGCCGCAACGGCACGGGCACGGGCCTCTTTCCATGCCTTCGGGTCTTCCAGGTGGGTGGCTCCTACCCACACCACCATCTTGAGGACTTCAGGTTCGGAAGGGAACACCATCTCACGATACACACGGCAGGGAGACCCCACCATTGCGTACTCGCGGACAATACCCTCGGTTCTTGTGTTCGTGTAGTAGCCGCCAGTCACGCCCTCCTCTTCGTAACGTTGGCGGGTCAGAGTTTTACCCTCGTGGTTGACCCACGAATCGGGCATCCAGGTGCGAGGCAAGGAGTACTTGCGCTCATATTGACCGAGGAATTGGTGATCAACACGACGGGCCACCTCCATACCGTCAAGAGATTCGACGGTACCCTCAGTCTTGACGTGACCAGTGCTGCCGAACGGCTCGTTGTGAGCCAATGCATTGAGAAGCAAGTCCTCGTCGTCCTTCGTACTGCTGCCGATGCCTGCAATAACATCAGCCTTCGAGGCTTGTTCAAAGGCAGCGCCTACACCCTTCAACTGCTCGACCAACTGCCGATCAGTCTCAGTCTCAACCCAATCTGGCATGTAGGGCTGAGCGATGTGACGTACCTTGCCCACATCCTTGTGCGCTTTCTTGGTACCCTGCTTCCTGGCTTTGTCCAGGGCACCAGCCATCGCCGTCTTAGGTAACGGCGGTCCTATTGGTGGTGGCTCTTTCGCCACCCCCTCTTTCTTCACGGCCATGGAAACCATGTCTTACCCTCCAGTGGCTTATGAGGGAAGCAGGTTTATGCTGTGTGCAGGGACACACAGATGGCTTGGTGTGCTCATGTTGGCTAGACACAACCACACACAGCACGAGTACCTGGCTCGGAGAGACAGTCCGACAAGTACACCTGACAGGTAATGTCCGCCTTGCTACCCCAATACCCGCCAGCAGTCCCGGCTAAGGTCTGGTGCAAGACGGCTATGCGCACGCCCACTAACTGAATAGAGGGGCACGACTTGCCGTGAGATGTTGCCAACTACTACGCTATTCACTGTTCCAAACTCCTACCCTACACCATGACTGGCAATCATGTGTGCATCGCAGGCCAGGACACTTCCCGTTGGCTTGATCCGAGTGCCCTTGTTTGGCGTTAGGATTGCCTGCTCTGATACTGTCAGAAATTCCTGAGCCCATCATGTATGGATGGGTTTGAGATGTGACAGCCTGCCCGAATAGCAGAACAGTTATACTACCGGGACTTAACGAACACTACTGGCAGGTGCGACTGAGCTACGAGCCCGTCGGGCCCGGTGGGTAAGCACCGTTCCCACGCTGAACCGGTTAAAGGCCGGGTGCTCTAGAGTTAGATGACTCCCGTGTTACGCACAGGTAAGGGGTCGCTGCTTGCGCCATGATGTATCCCCTTGACTTATATCTGGTGGCAAGCCAGACGCGAGTGACGTAAGCCAGACGTGTTCGGTAAGCCCTGTTACTGATTGGTTGATTGATCGTGGTACTTCGAGAGGTACTGCTGCACTTCAGTAAGGTGACTCCTGTAGGTGAACAGGAAATGTGACAAGAGAGGGAGCTAGGCCGTAGCCTAGTCCCCCTTGATCAGCTTGTACAAACACACC
>Ga0136600_1000462_pt1 | contig 21904 bp, 21 predicted proteins | sample AntRauMFilla2698_FD_104634 | JGI IMG/M metagenome (GOLD analysis project Ga0136600, IMG submission 104634) | Saline lake microbial communities from Rauer Islands, Antarctica - Metagenome Filla 2 #698 | ecosystem: Environmental > Aquatic > Non-marine Saline and Alkaline > Saline | place...
AGCCATTCAGAGGAAAGGGCCGAAGCTGCAGAGCTTGAGTCAAATATTGGGCATGAAGAGTTTAGACTAGATAAAGAAGTCGAAGAGCTTCCTAGTGAACTTAATCGTGAACAAGAAAGAAATAGTGGTGAGCGTAGTTCTTTAATGGATACCATAAAGTCAGCAGCAACTCAGTACAACGAAGGCTCAAGAGAGGAAAGACCTAAGAAAGACAGTAACTGGGAGTCTAGTCGGACAAACTCAAGAGCTAAGTCTATTGCTGAAAAGCTAGGGTTTATTAATTTCGATGAGGAAGAACTTGATACTCCAACATACTTAAGAAATGAAGACGGAGCCAAAGATCGGGAGAAGCCCCAAGAGCGCAATAGAAGTGTAGATATTTAACTGTTTAGGTAAATTCCCCCATAAAATTTAAAGGCGGTCCTTAGGGCCGCTTTTTTATTGATGGATAAGGATTTTTACAACGGGCTTTACCCCAAGTAAGCTAGTAAAGACTTTACGTATTTCAATACGAAGTAGCTCTCCTATACCTTCCTTGTTTTTGAATTGAGATTGAAATATCCTGTGAATATGATTTTGAAAAAATTCTTCAGAGTATTGTTCAGTAGTAGGTACTCCAAAGATATAGGAAAGAATCTCTTTGTTTTTAGGGCAGAAAGAAACTAAGACAGTACCGCCTTCTGCAAGTTTCCTTCTTTCCCGAATACTATCTCTACTTACAATATGCCCCTTACCCATAACGAGGTTCGGCGGGAGGTCGTCATTATTTTTAATAATTTCTTTGGTAGCTATATTAAACTCATCTTGATTAAGAAGAATATAAGTTTTATCAACGAGACCGATCTCTTGAACCCACTCGCGATGTTTTTTTAGAAAAAGAGTCTCGCCGTGAATGGGGATGAAGACTGTTGGGGAAAACTTCTGAATTACTTCCTCTAGGTCCTTTTTTCCAGCATGACCGGAAGCATGGATTTTAAAGTCGCCACTATTAATGACGTCTATGCCTTGGCTTGCCAGTTGGTTTTGAACGCCAATAATATTTTTTTCATTACCAGGTATGGACTTACTTGAAAAAACAAAAAGGTCCTCTTTTTTAAGTTTTACTTTTGAGTCATTACCACTGGCTACCCGCCTCAGTGTACTTCTAAAGTCTGCTTGGCAGCCACTAATTAGAATAACGACTTTGTCTTTATCCAAATCGAGTTCATCAATATCGTATACCTTTATATCTTCGGAAACCTCTCCAACTTCTAATCCGGTGTTAAAATAATTGTGTAAGGAGCGACCGTAAAAGGAGACCTTACGACCGCTTTCATGTGCCCAATTTGCTATGTTTGTTATTCGGTGAAGGTTTGAGCTGAAAGTCGTAAGGAAAATTCTATCATTATCTCTTGCAAAGATTGCTTTTATATCATCTCTCAGTTCTTCTTCAGAAAGAGTTTTAAGTTTTGAAGATGTAATATTTGTAGAATCCGCCATAAGGACTTTTTCTGTGCAGTCCTTGCTTAGCTCTAAGAGCTTTCTAAAGTTAAATGGAGGTTCTCGCTTCGCTTTATGGTCAACCTTAAAGTCAGAAACATAGAAACAACAAGTATTCGCTTTTTTAATCAGAATACCGTAGGTGTCTGGAATACTATGGTTTACCTGAATATAGCTAAAGGTAAGTTCCCCTAATTGAATATCGTTATCAGCAATAACATTTAAATTAAATTTTAACTTCCTTGGGAAGTACTCGGATTTTCTTCTTATCAGTTCTGCCGCAAATGGAGGGGCGTAAACATTGAGGCCAGGAAACTTTTCGAAGAGATGAGGAAGTGCACCGATATGATCTTCATGACCATGTGTTATGAGAATCGCCTCAGGTCTTTTGAGGTTCTCAAAATTAGGAATTAAGTAGTTAATCCCAAGTATATCGTCTGATGGAAAAAGTATTCCGCAGTCGATAACATAGCTCTTTTTTTCAGAATCAAGGACTTCAAGCATGTTACTGCCTATTTGTCCGAGACCTCCTAGGGGTTTTACAGAGAAAGACATATTAATGCTGCATCTGTAGTGAATTGAAGCGCTCACCACTATCTAGTGTAAGGTACTGATTAACCTTGGCAGAAAGTATACTTGCAGCAACATCCGTTTCCTCACCAACAATAAAGTCAGCGTGCTGCTTTTGAGGTTCTAAGAACTTTTGATACATAGGCCTTACAGTATCGTAATACTGATTAATAACAGAGTCTAAAGATCGTCCCCTTTCGCCAACATCACGATTCAATCTTCTTGTGAATCTGATATCGCTATCGACGTGAAGAAAAACTTTCACGTCAGCAAGTTTTCTGATCTCTTCATCAAAAAGCGAAAAAATTCCCTCAAAGATTATCACTGGCGACGGGGAGAGCGTTTCAGAACTGTCTGTGCGAGATGAAGTCTTGAAGTCATATATTGGCGCATGAATCGGCATGCCCTGTTTAAGAGATTTAATGTGTTCCCTTACGAGATCCCAGTCGAAGGCTTCAGGATGATCAAAGTTTGGCTTGCCCGAGCTTGTAAAGTGCTTCTGTGGTTGGTCTGGTAAGTAATAGGAGTCCATGTGCAAGATGGTAATTTGCTCATTGGCTTTGTTAATTAACTTCTTCGCGAAAGTTGTTTTACCAGAGCCGGAGCCGCCGGCAATAGCGATGAGTTTTGTCATTAAAGTCTCCTAATATTCCATACTTACCATAAGAGTGCCCTTCTCCTAAATGTATTATCTGTTAAGGTAAAAAGTTTTCAGGGTTGTGGTCAAAGCGAACTCCTATTTGATAGGTAAGGCATTGAATTCTCATGAGGTATAAATGAATCAATTATTTGTTGTAAGTGTAAAGACTAACCATGGTGACATGGATATTGAAGAAATAGACGCTATCGCCTTTGGCGAGTTTAGTTGCGACGGCAAACTAGATTTTCAAATCGACGAGAAAACAGTAGATGAAATGATCGGTGCTGAAGCCTATTGTGGTGGTGATCTACCTAAGGAAATCCACGAACAGCTCGAAAGAACACTCGATTCAACTTCTAGCCCAAGGTTTTATTGGAAAAGTGAGGCAAAGGCCAAGGGCTTTATTGAAAAGTTGGCACTACTAAAAATTGAAACATCCCTTGAATTGGAAAATGATGAAGATTGGAACGCAAAATGGAGAGAGAGCTTTAGTAAAATTGTCGTCTCCTCTACTCTTTCTGTAATCCCCTCTTGGGAAAAGGAAACTGCAGGGCCAATGGATATTTTAGTTTATCCTGGAATGGGCTTTGGTACCGGCAATCACGAAACAACCTTTCTCTGTTTAAAAATATATGAGTCCATTGAGAGTAATTTGGAGCAGGAACATGAATGCTTGGACTTTGGTTGTGGTAGTGGAATATTGGGGATTGCGCCCATAAAAAGAAAAAAGGCAAGAGTCGACTTCGTTGATATAGATAAAGATGCTTTGGACAATTGTCTTCTTAATCTCAATATAAACGAGTATGAAAAGTTTGGTATTGGTCACTCCCTAGTATTAAGAGAGCGTTTTGTAGCTCAACAATATGACCTTGTATTTGCAAATATATTACAGCACGTCTTAATTGACGAGTGTGAGACCCTTTCTCTAAGCACAAAGGTCGGTGGTAAGTTGATTATTTCGGGTCTCCTTTTAGGTCAAGAAGAAGATGTCCTAAAGAAATATACAAATTTTAAAAGCCTCAAAAGAGAAGTGAGAGGAGATTGGCAGGCTATTTTACTTGAAAGAATGTCATGAATCTATTTTCAGATGAATTAAATGAAACTCGTACAGAGATCATCATTATTGATGAGCAAGTCCATCATGTTAAGAATGTACTTCGTGGTAAAATTGGCGATGATGTTTTCATTTATAATGGAAAAGGACTGATTAGCACCGGGCAAGTTTTAAGTTTAACAAAAAAAGAGCTCGTTGCTAGCGTTGTTACCCTTGCTGTAGCCAAGAAAGAACAAAGACTAGGACTTTCATTATGTGTTCCGAAAAAGGAATATCTTGAATCAGCAATAAAATGTGCAGTACAGATGGGATTAACAGAAATTAACCTGGTGCAGTCAGATTATTCACCCTGGAAATATAAAGAATCAAACCGCATAAGTAAGTTAATAAAATCAAGTCTTTTGCAGAGTGAGAATCCATTTAGCCTTGAGGTGAATTGGTTTCCATCGCTTGAAGCTTTTCTTCAAAAGGATGAGGACTTCTTGGTTTTTTCAACAGAGGTTGAGCCTAGGCCACTTGAAGTGTGGAAAAGTATCGAAAATATATTAATTGGGCCAGAGGGTGGTTTTAGTAGTGATGAGATCTGCCTTTTTAAACGATTGCCAAATGTCTTTTTTATAAAATTGGATTTACCCATAATGAAGTCGGAAACAGCAGTTCCGTTTTGTTATGGTTATACCTTAGCGAAACATTAGTAACGCGAGGCCCCGGCTGTGGATGTTTACGCCGTTATTGAATTGTGTCATCATAAGGTATGAGGGGTAAGTTATGAATTTAGAGTCTGGTAAGTCACCAAGTAATCCACAAATCAATTTAAATTTGGATGAATTTGATATCGATAGCTACGACTTTAAGCCAGTAACGAAAGGCTTGGGCTTTCACGGAAAAGAAGAATCTAAGCCCAACTATAAGGTTAATAGAGAAAGAAGTTCTTTAGAAAAACCTCGTCAGGTTAAGCAACGATTAACTAAAGAATACCTCCAGGACACACCTTCAACCCAAGTATCAATGTCTACGAATTCAAATATGATGAGCGGACTAGATGCGATCTATAAAAGAGACGATGTAAGCTCCTCTGCTTATTCGAATCAAGTAAATGAAAAGAAAAAAGTTACTAAGAAAAAGAAATATGTGGAGGCTGACTTTGGAGATCTCTTAAGTGCCTTTCTCATAGACTTCTTCTTTATTTCCTTTTTTACCATTTCACTCTTTATAACGTTTTATACTTTGGCGTTTCAATATATTAGTGGAGAGCACTTCAAAGAATTTTTGATTTCATCGTCTCTCTTTATTGGCTTAATGTTTTCTTTGTCTTATTTGACATATTTTTCAATACTTGAGCCCTTAGGAACCCTTGGTAAAAGGGCAATGGGCCTTTTCAGCTTTAGTCATGGAATACGTGAGCACGTAACAATAAGACAGGCTTTTATTCGCTCTTTTATATGTCTTGCCTCGGCCCCCCTATTGTTTATCCCACTTATGCTCGACTTTCAGGGCAAACTTTCGGATACAGGTGTCTTTAAAAAGTCATGAAGCTTTCGAACGAGTGCAAAGATTTCTTAGAAAAAGTTAAAGTAAAAAAGCTCGTCTTTACTAACGGCTGCTTTGATATTCTTCATGCTGGACATGTATCTTATCTCAATGAAGCTAAAGAGCAGGGAGATCTTCTCTTTGTAGGTTTAAATTCTGATGCTTCCGTTAAAAGACTAAAGGGAGCTTCAAGACCAGTAAATTCCGAAAAGGAAAGAAAGTACATCCTAGAAAATTTGAAGGCCGTAGATTTCGTCGAAGTTTTTAATGAAGATACTCCTCTAGAGCTAATTAAAGAGGTTTGTCCTAATATTTTGGTTAAGGGTGGTGACTGGAGTCCTGACCAGATTGTTGGTTCTGAATTTGTTTTAGGAAATGGAGGCGAGGTTAAAAGTCTGAGCTTTAAAGAAGGCTTCTCCACAACAGGAACAATCGAAAAGATACTGTCTACCTAACATCTTGAAATACCATTCCGTTTTCCCGACCATATTGCTCAACTAACTGAAATTAGTGGAAATATTTTCCCCTTTTTTATTAATATATTTCCCGACCTCCCGATAGGGTCTTTACAGCTTTTGGGGAGCTGTTTTGAAAACTCTCAACAAGGTAGTTGAGAATAACCAAGCCAGGGAGGTTTTTATGTTTCGAGGAGATTAGTATGGGTTTAAGAATTGCGACAAATGTTCAGTCTTTAGCAGGACAGAGAAGTTTGAGCCAGGTTAAGAGGGAGCAGTCGGAATCCCTTGAAAAACTATCCTCAGGTTCAAGAATTAATAAAGCCGGAGATGATGCCGCAGGTTTGGCCATCAGTGAAAAGCTTAAATCAAACATTAGGGGCGTGAAGCAAGCGACTCGAAATGCTGGTGATGGCATATCATTGATTCAAACGGCAGAAGGCGCTATGAATGAGGTTAACAACATCCTTATTCGTTTAAGAGAGCTTTCTGTGCAGTCTGCATCAGATACGATCGGTGATAAGGAGAGAGCTTATTCAGATATGGAATTTCAGCAACTCGTAACTGAAGTAGAGAGGATCGCAACATCCACTACTTTCAATGAGAAGCAATTATTGTCCGGCGAGGGCGATGATATGGAATTTCAAATTGGAATTCATAATGTTGAAGCAAACGATAGGATTAAGTATGCACCACAGGACACATCTGTAAAAGTTGGAGAATTGGGAATTGAAAGTCTTAATGTTTCTACAAAAGTTTCTTCGCAGGATAACTTAGAAGTCCTTGATGGAGCGATCAACAAAGTGAATACGAATAGAGCAACACTAGGTGCCTTACAAAACAGACTTCAATCAACAGTAAGAAACCTTGAGGTTAAATCAGAGAACTTGTCTGGAGCGAACTCTAGAATAAGAGACACTGATATAGCAGAAGAGACAGCAAAGTTAGCGAAAGCTAATATATTGACGGCCTCTTCAACCTCAGTGCTGGCACAAGCGAATAACTCTAGCTCATCTGCGCTTCAGCTGATTGGTTAAGCAAAATATTAAATTTATCATTATTAAGCCCCGTGAATACGGGGCTTTTTTATTTTTAAAGCTCTAAATCAAAAATCAGGCCAACTTTTTTAGCACCCTAACCCCTTGTTTCTACAAATAAAACTCACTTTTTTTAGGTAATACTTGACAGCTTTGCTAAAGAATTGATGTGTCGCGTCGATAGGGTTATTGTCTGACAAAAGTTGTCGGAGATAGCAAAAACAGACCTCAGGGTTAATAGGGGTCGCAACAAGGAGTAAAAAATGGGCTTAAGAATTTCAACGAACATTGCCTCGCAATCAGTTCAGAAAAATTTAAAGCAAGTTTCAATGAAAACAGATTCTTCACTTGAGAAATTATCAAGTGGAAAAAGAATCACAAAATCAGCCGACGACGCAGCTGGACTCGCAATTGCAACCAATTTGGAGGCTCAGACTAAAGGTCTACGTCAAGCAACGAGAAATGCTAACGATGGTATCTCACTTATTCAGACAGCTGAGGGTGGGTTAAATGAAGTCTCTAATATTCTTGTAAGAATGAGAGAGCTTACTATCCAGTCGGCATCAGATACTGTCGGTGAGAATGAAAGAGGCTTTCTAGACAAGGAATATCAACAACTCTTAACTGAGGTAGATAGGATAAGTGATTCCACTACTTTTAATGGAGCTAATCTTCTTAATGGTGAAGGTTCAGGAAGCTTGGACTTTCAGGTAGGAGCATTCGCAGGGGAGCAAAATAAAATAACTTTTGAATCTGGTGAAACAAATGCTTCAACAAGCTCCATTGGGGTGAGTGGGTCTGGCGTTGCAGAAAAAGATTCTGCTCTCGACTCCATCGCTGTGATAGATGAGGCGATTAATACCGTTTCTGGCCAAAGAGCGAACTTAGGTTCTATTCAATCAAGACTAGGATCGACAGTTAGAAACTTAGAAGTACAAACAATTAATCAAGACAGTGCAAGATCGGTTATCCAAGATGTTGATGTTGCTTCTGAATCCGCTAAGCTAGCCGCGAACCAAGTTGTTAAGCAAGCTGGTATCGCCACTTTAAGTCAAGCTAATGCACTACCGAATACGGCCCTAAGATTGATTGGGTAATAATCTGGGGGGAGGCGACCCCTCCCCTCAGCTTTTTAAACTAAATTAAAAAACCAAAGAATTAAACGTATATATTTGGGACCTGAAAGTTTTGAGCAATGGCTTTCCTTTCCCATTAAGCCCATCCTCCCTAGTAATGCCCTTTGCTAGGGAGGTTTCTTGGGGCTTTCCTCACCATCTGATATAATACCTAAATGTCCTTTGTCACAATATCCGATGTTCACATTAAAAATTCAAATGATAACCCCACGGCGTTATTCTTAAAGTTTCTTAATCATGAAAAAACTCAAGTAGCAGATGAAATTTTTCTTTTGGGAGATATATTTGATTTGTTGGTTGGAGATTACTTAGAATATGAAAGGCAAAATGCAGAGGTTTTTAAGAAGCTTAGGCTTTTACTTGAAACGAATAAAAAGGTATTTCAATTTGAGGGCAATCATGATTTCCACTTCGAAGGGTTAATTAATAAGTTAATGAAGAGGTGGAATGTTTCTTCAGATTCTTGGCGCTATCATAACCAGCCAATCGTTTTGGAAAGATATAGCAAAAGAATATTATTTGCTCATGGTGATGAAATAGAATTAGGAAATCCAAGTTACAAAATTTATCGATCATTCATTCGTTCTTCCCCAATAAGATTTTTAGCTAAGGGCCTAATTCCCTTTTCTTTCGTAAAGTGGATTGGTGATGGAGCGTCTCAAAAGTCCAGGGAGAGAAATTTAAAAGCTTATGACAATCTAAGTGGTCAGGTAGAAATAAAGGAAAGATTTAGAGAGTCCTTTAAAAAAGCAGCTGAAACTTATGCGGTGGATGTGGTTATATGTGGCCATAGTCACTGTAGAGAGAACTTTGATTATGCAGGAAAGACCTATTTAAATAACGGCTATTTTCCAGTTACTAAAACCTTCTACTACTTTGACGAAAGTGGACCTCAGGAAATTAGTCTATAATACCAGCGAGAAGTTTTATAACAGCTTCTCTATCCTTACCCTTTTTACTTTCAACAAAGCTAATTGTACGCTCGTCACCCTTTTGACCAGTCCTTCGTTTATCAACATAGATGATTTCATCAACTTCTTTTGCAATTTGAGGAAGGTGTGTAATTGCGAGAACTTGGCCTTTTTTGCTAACTTCTCTTAAGGCACGTCCAATCTTGATCGCAGTTTCACCGCCTATTCCGGTATCAATTTCATCGAAAAAGAAAATATTGATAGTATCTTCTGATGCAACGACCTGCCTTAGGCATAAAAGAATCCTCGAAAGCTCACCACCAGAAGCAATGTCCCGAATACTATAAAAACCTTCACCCTTATTTGTCTCAGATTTAAATGAAACTGCGGTAATACCGTTCTTATTTAATGCACTTACTTTGTTCGCCTCTACTAAAAAGGTTGCCCCTTCCATGTTAAGTTCTCTTAGGTTATTTGAAATCTTTTTATTCAGTATTTTCGATGAGCTTAATCGCTTATCGTGAATGAGTGTGGCTTGCTCGTAAAGTAAGTTTTCAAGCTCTTCGGCTTGTTTGACTAGAGCTAGTAGGGAGTTCTCTAGTGAGTTAAGATGAGAGAGCTGAGTTTCAAACTTCTCTTTAAGGGTGATTAAACCATCAGTATCAACGTTAAATTTTCTCTTGAGTCGCTGATAACAGTCAAGCTTTTCAAGAATTTCATCTAGGTCAACGTTATCCTCAAGAGTCAGGTCAATCTTAGAAAGCCCAAAAGAGATGTCTTCAAAAAGTGTCTTCGCTTCTGATATATTTTGAATCAATTCCTCATTGAAGACATTGCTTTCTGTTCTGTTAACAATCTTTTCCAGTCTTGAGATTTGCTCAATGATACAACCATCTGAGTCGGAAACAATGTCAGTTGCGCCAACTAAGTCTCGATTTAAATCATCCCGATTAAGAATAGTTTCTTTCCCTTTTATCAACTGACTTTCTTCATCCTTAGTCAATTCTAGCTTTGAAAGTTCGTTAAGTTGAAAGCGAAGGTAGTCTTCTTTCTGACCCTTATCGGATAAGAGCCCTTTGGTAATTTCGATCTGCTCATTTACTGTTAAGTAGCGATTATAGTCCTGTCTATAGTTGTTAAGTTTCTTATCGAGGCCTGAGAATTGATCGACAAGCTTTAACTGATAATCCGGATTAGTGAGCTTCTGGTTCTCAAATTGGCCGACTAGGTCTACAAATGTTTTGGAAAATTTAGTTAAGGTCGAAAGAGGACAGCTTAAGTGATTAAGAAATGTCTTGGATTTTCCCGTCGTGTAAATAATTCTTTTAACAACGATAAAGTCGTCTTCTGAGGGGTGACCAATTTGGTCAAAAAAGTTCCGAACAAAATCACCGTTAGCCTCGAAGGTTCCTTCAATAACGGCACATTCTGTTCCTTTTCGCACAAGTTTCTTGTCAGCCCTAGAGCCTAGGAGGAGTTGAAAGGCGTCTAGTATTAAGCTTTTTCCACTGCCAGTCTCACCAATAATACCATTGAAGCTCTTGTGGAAGTCGATATCTTGATTTTCAAAAGTTGCAAAGTTTCTAAGGTTTAGGTTTTTTAGGTATAAAGAGCTACTCATTAAAAAGTCCTTCTTCCATGTGTGAATTTGTCTTTGAGGGTTTGAAAATATGTTCTCGAGGGATTCGTTACCAGTTTAATTTGACGAGTCCTGCTTTTGGTAATCGTTATGGTGCTTCTTGAGTCAGCCTCTTTAACCTCTTGTCCATCTAGTGTTACAAGAATTGAATCTGATCCGCTGGGAATTTTAATTTTTATTGCATCTTTGTCGCTTATGACAATGGGTCTATGAGTTAATGAATGTGGGCAGATGGGAGTAAGGACGAGGGCTTGGACCATGGGAGATATAATCGGACCTCCTGCGGCTAGGGAATATGCTGTACTTCCGACGGGGCTTGATACAATTAAGCCATCTCCAGAGAGGTTGTAAATATGCTCCTCACTATTTTCTACACTTAGAGAGAAAATTCTAGAAATATCATTCTTAGATATAACAACATCATTTAAGAAGTGAGTTTCCAAAAGTTTTTTATTCGCTTTATGGATTTGAACTTTAAAAAGAGGGATTTTCTTTATCTCGCACTTATTTTGAATAAGACTACTTAGCCCTTCAAAGAACTCAGATTTGGTGAACTCAGTAATGAAGCCTAGGTTGCCCATATTGACTCCAAATATGGGAGCAGAGCTTCTGTCACTATGCCTCCCAAAACCAAGGAGTGTGCCGTCGCCACCAAGGCTGATGTTAAGATCCATTTTCTTATGGAGGCCTTTAATTGAGAGGTACTGAACATCCTTAATTTGTGCCTTTAGTATATTCTTTAATCTTTCAGCATCCTCTTCAGGGAAGAACGCTTTGATTTTCCTTCTCTTAAGCCAACTAATTAGGTTTGGAAGAACACTATTATATTCAGGGATATTTTGTGGCTTTAAAATGATGCCTGCATTTTGAATGTTTAGTTTACTTTTAGTCACTAGACTTACCTTTAATAAAAGTATCGATGGCTTCATTTAAGTCCTCGAAAGGTTTACTTAAAACAAGGCAGCCGTATTGTTCGGCTTTTTCAAGTACCTGAGGAGAGCTGTATGCAGTTATTATAATAAACTTTTTACCGATTTCTCCAATGTTAAAGATAGATTTACTATCCTCAATAACATCAAATCCACTAATATCTTGAAGCATGAGGTCACATATGATTCTATCGTAGCTTCCAGATTTAATGGCATCTATGGCCGTATTGCCACTATTACACCAGTCGACATGAACACCCCGTCTTTCCAGGAGTTTTTTCAAGGACTTAGCTATTAAGGATTCGTCTTCAATGATCAGGATATTCATTATGACTCATGGGGTAATATAATTGTAAATAAAGCGCCACCGCCATCTCTGTGGCCATGCATAATATCTCCATCAAGTTTTCGGATAAGGTTCTTACATATCGACAAGCCTAGGCCTGTTCCAGAGTCTTTAGTTGTGAAAAATGATTTAAATAGTTTTTCCTCGTTACCCTTAGGGACGCCAGGGCCATTATCGCTAATTTCTATGAAGACCTTATCTTTTAAAGGCTTAATTTGGATATTAATAAACGAATTACGAGTACTGGACTGAGAGTTTTCAAGAATAGCTTGGCCACTATTAATAATTAGGTTAAAAACAATTTGGGAAAGCCAAGTTGGATTAGAGAAAATAAAAATTTCTTGACCCTCACTTAATATCTTTTTTTGAATGCCTTTCGTTTCAGACTTGGTAAGTATAACAGTCTCTCTTAAGAGCTCGACGAGGTTAAACTCTTTAAAGTTTTCTTCACCTTGGTAAAGGTCGCTAAAGTTTTTAATAATGGTTTGGCAGCGTTTAGAGTTTGTTTTTATATCAAAAACAGTCTCAATAATGTCTTCATCTTTATTGTCGGTATCTAAAATATCTGAAGCGAGAGATAAACCAAATAAAGGATTGCTAAGTTCATGGCGTAGAGTATTTAGAAGCTCTCCCAGAAGAGAAACCCTATAAAAATGATAAAGATCTGTTCCCTCTAGATTACTCTGAGGATAATAGGTACGCAGTAAGTTTTTCCCTGTGAGCTCTTTTTCAACCTTTCGGTAATCTCTGAAGTCTTGTTCTTTCATTTTTTCAAATGATTCATTCTTGAAGAGAAACTTGTCACTTCTGTCTGAAATGCTAACAGGCACTGGAGCTTGCTCAAGAGAATCTATGATATTAAGTATTTTGTCATCGTGGGAAGAGCGAAAAAGAATTGCGTTTAAGACAGGATCTAGTTGTTCTGTGACTTGTTCAAAGATATCTTTCTCTTTTGTATCTGGAGGAAGAAAGTCATTTCTGCCCAGGATTAAGATAAGGTTGTACTTGCTTCCGACAAAAGTTTTACTCTGGAATGTGCCAATAACTTCAATAATCTCAGTAGGAAAGTTTTGTGATTGAAATACCTTGCTCTTACTTTTCTTTATCGTTTGAAAAGATTTGTTGAAGTGCGCGATGGAAATTCTTTTGTTGGTAGACTTTCCCCCAAGAGTAGCTAAGTTACTCATAGCATAGGCTTGGCCCTTTTCATGACTGACTAACTGGCAAATCGTATAGCCTTTAATGGCCTCAAGACTAAGTAAAAATGTCGGAAGACTCTGGATGTTATGAATAATATTATAAAGTTCTCGGTATTGATGGTCTTTAAAGTGCTCAGCAAGAAGAGGCTTTAGGGATGAGTCTTGATTCTTTAATGGTGATTTAAGATGGGAGCTGAGCTTTTTACGAAAAGAAGAGTAGTTTTTTCTACTGGATTCGAGTCTGGCAATATTTCGGTTTGAAAACTCTACGTAGTTGTTCTTTACACACTCCAGCCATGATATTGGTGAGGAGCCAGAGGAGCGAAAAAAATCTTGGGTGTTCGTTCCACACTTGAGTGTAAACTTGTGGTCGCTTTTTATTTCGCTACTAATTTCAATAGGAAGATTGCTTTCTCCCTTAATGTTTTGAATTTCGTTTTGAAGAAGAGTTAGCCTGCGCTCTAAATTTCCTGGGGCTTTTTTAGAGCCTTTAATTGAGGGACGACTTTGATTTTCCACTGCGTAAGATTATCGATTAATTCATACTCCAGCAAGTCACAAAGCATGATGATATCGCCTTTCTCTTTAGCTGGAATAAGAGCTTTGAGAATGCTCAAAAGGTGAATTTCTAGGTTTTGGATATCTTTCCTGTCCACCTTCTCTTCACCTAGGTTCCTTCCGAGGGTTGAGTTAATTTTTGAAAACAGCTGAATAAAGAGGTCTAAAATATCTATGGTTTCATTAAATAAAGCGTCTGCTTTTTCATTGTTACCAGCTTGGTAAAGTCCAGTAAGCTCTGTGATTTTAGAATTTAAAATATCAATATAGTCATTACAAGAGTCTAATGCCTCGAAAGCAAGCTCAACTGATGTTTGAACTTCAAAATTGATGTTGCTAAAGGTACTAAGCCTTTCTTGGCCAACTTCAAATCCCTCTTCAAATGGAATGTTTTCGCCATCAATTCGAATATTAACTAAAACGTTCTCTTTTTGAATTTCTTTTTCAAAGAGGTGATCAATGACTACATTTAGCGCCTCAGAGTTATTGAAATCCTTTTTAATGGGAGAATTATTTAAAGTTAGAGTTGTCATACGTTTCCTTCCGTGGATTTTCCTCTTGCTTCTTGCTGAGGTAGGCATTTGCCTATAAGTTCATAAAGAATGGAACATGTTATTGAGTTGTCATCATAAACGATATAGCTTGATTCACTAAGTTCAACAATGTTCTCTCCCTCTAGGTTAAATTTAACAATCTTATAATAATCAATAACTGGCTTAAGGTCATTATAGGTTTTTCCAAGGAGGTCCATTAATCGATCTACTTCATCAATTTTGTTGGCGAAGGTTTTGATCTTTTCAAGGTCAGGCGAGACTTGTGATACTTCTCGAAGTATATCCCCAGAGTACTTTTTACCAAATTCACAAAGCTCAAAGATTTGGCGAACGCCATCGTTAATTTGCTCGAGATATCTTTTTTGATCTCTGGAGGTCGCTGGTAGACTTATTATTTCTTCAACCTCTTCAAACTTGTAGCTTAATGCGACCCTGAGAATATCTTTAAAAACTTCCCTGGATGTTGGGTGGTCATTGCCAAGCTTTTCGGCTGCATACCAACCAGCATTTGTTGGTCCAAGTCGGAAAATATCGACTGAATCTAAATGAAAAGGACTTATCGAATTGTTTAAGACTTTAAAATTTATTTCATTGTCTATAATAAAAGTTTTAAGAGTCTCGGTAACTGCTTGGTAGCTAAGATCTGCGTGGCATTGGTAGAAGCTACAGTCAGTTTTGGGAAAGCAGGGGAAGCACTTAGTTCTCGGCGCCATAACAAAGGTATTGTGGCCATAGGGGGCAGTTTCAATGGGCCTTACCGTTCCTAGAGCTATGGTTAAGGTCGGTAGGTTATGTAGTTTGGCTAAGTGACCCAGTAGACTATCGTGGCCAACAAAGTGACTACACCTTCCTAACCTATAGTACGTTTGCTCAAGACTAAGCTTTCCAACATTGTTGGTGATTCGATCTTTGAATTTAGATAAGACCTTTGAGTTTAATATTTGCTCACCAAATTCAACCTCGGAGTTGCTACCAAAAATTTCTACTAAGATGTTTTCTTCATCCTTCAAAAGCTTATAGATTACCTCTGTCCATTTGGCGGGCTTCCACTTCTTCTTGTCCTGACTGGCAAAGGGATGAATACCAAGAGTTTTCACTTCATGAGCTTCTTTCGGTTGCCAGTCATTGTCTGTCCAGCATGAACGCTCTTTAATACCGAGTATATTCTTATATATATCGACTAAGTTATAGGGATTATGCGGACCACTCATTACCATTGAGTATACGAGTTGAGACCATTGGTCTTTAACAAGTGTCTGGTTTTGAGGACTAGAGAATGTACCTAGCCTATTTTTTGCAGTAATAAGTGTGCTTAAGCGATTGGATGTTTCACAGAAAGAAAAGTTTAATAAGACATCAATGTTTTGCAATACTTCCTGGGAAAGCCACTTATTGATGGAGCTGAGATACAGGTCAAGATCATTATCACAGCCCTCTAGTAACTCGTCCTTAGATATGTAGATGATGTTATCAAAGGTACCCTTTAAGATGAAAGAAAGTGCCAGTCCGAACTCTTTACGACATATGATATTAAGCTCAATATCAGGATGTTGGACTCTAAAGTCTTTGGCCGCTTGGGTTGTTTGAATAATATCCCCAAGCCTGGTTAGTTGAATAATGGTAAAGTTCTTTTTACCCATTAAGCTTTTCCTTTAGTAGGCTTAAGCCAAAAAGAAAGACAAGGTCTTCATTTTCAAGCTTGAGCCCAAGTTGTAACTTTTCTTCGACTTCTTTTAAACGTGCTATCACTTGATCCTTCATAGCTCTGGCCCTGTATAACTCGTTTGCTGCACTCTTGCCTTCTTTACTGAATATCCAAATTCCTCCGCTCTTTGGAGTGTGAAGAGGGCATGCTGCACATTGTCTTTTAACGAATAGAGAAGTCCTTCAACCTCTTTGAAGTTGTCCTCTAGGTTTGAGGAACTGAGAGACTCTATCTTTGCTCTAAAAGTTAAAGCTGGTAGGGAGCTAAGATTATTATCAAAAGACTTTGAAAGTAATCTCTCAAGAGATTCAATGAATAGTGGTGCTTTGGATTTATTTTCTTGTGTTTGAATTAAGCCTCTAAGGGTACTCAAGAGTTCTTTGGTAAGAATGCTTAAGTTAGCCTTTTCTTTGTTTATAAGGTCGCTGATGTCTGACTTTGAAATAGTACTATAAAGGAGCTCAAAAATACTTTGATCAATTGTACCTAAAAAAGTCTTTTGAATAACCGCTCTGGACAGCAACCTCTTGGCTTCAAATTGTGGGCTAAAGTCTCCGAGTATTGCAGTGGTAAAGACACCATCAGAGATTGGCGTAGGCTTATATAAACAATAGTTTTTATCAACAGAGATTTGATCTAGATCAATGATTCCAAGAGTTGCTTTTAGCGTTTCTACTAAAAAGGACCCACTGATTTCAGGATTTATATCCTTGTCGCTTGTAGATAGTCTTTTGTGAGCAGATTCGCTAATGATAATACTTCTTGTATTTACTGACCCTTGCTTTAGAAAAGGAGCCTCTCCAAGTGAAACCTCTACTACTGGTACCCTTAAAAGGTCTGCTAGATGTTTTATCGAAGTGTCTGGCGTTAAAAGAACATCAATATTCTTGAGAACACTTGGGAGTGCTATAAAGTCTGACTCAACAGAGACAAGCTTATTTTCAAAGAATTCGTTGATTTGATTTGCTCTTTTTCTTTCACTCTCTGTTGGAGCAGTTAAAAGAATGGGAACCATGTTATCTGATTCATTTATAAGTTTAATGGCCTCGATGATTGCGTTTTTGGGAATATCCTTTGATTCTGAGCTAGAGCAAATTTGAATACCGATGATTGATACACTGCTTTGGTCTTTGTTTTTCATGGTTCTTAAGCGGTTAAGATTGTTCAGCGCTGTTTGGTCATGTCCTTTGTTGCTCTTAATTGTGCCCTCGCTTGAAGCTGTACCTAGGGCAATACCTAGAATGTGATGATAAACATCGTTAAAGCTAAATGGAGTAAAAGGAGTTGTTGTAAGAATATCATTGAGAACTAGGCTGAATTGATTTGAATACCTTATGGTTTGAGCACTGGAGAACTTTATTCCAGCCCACTTGTCGCTACCTTCATCAAGAAAGGATGTTACATACGTTGTAACAAGATCATTAGAGTAATTAATTACTTGATCGAAAGTGGCATTTTTTAAAAGAGATAATTCTTTCTCCATCTCGTTAAAGGCCAAACCGTCGCTATAAATAGGATTTTTGAAAAAAGAGACAATCTTTTTTCGGTTTATGGTATGTACTTTGTTAATGCCTCTTATGATTTTCGCTGCGGATAAACATTCTTCATAGCAAAGAAGGTGAATCTCCGAGGAAGGCGAATTAGCTTTGAGGCTATTAACAAGGTGCGCAGACTGAAAAAGGTCGCCATATTTCTTTAGGTTTATAATAAGTACTTTTGCCATATTCTTCTACCTTCCTTGAACCATTTCGCTTAAGGCGAGTGCTAAGTAATCGTTACCCTTAATAAATGATTTGTTCTTAATTCTTAGAAAAAACTCTTCTGTTGTTTCATTAGTACCTTCCGATAGTAGGTAAGCGCGAAGATCTTCATTTTCGATGAAGGTTGAAGAATCCTCTACGCCTGTTGGGTAATGAAAAGACATAAATTGCTTATAAAAAGATTCATTTAACTGAAAAGAAGCATTGTGAATTAGAACAGCAGGCTTGTCAGACATGAATTGAATAAGCTTAAGATCTTTAAAGAAGTCTTTGACGTCTTGATAGTTGAAGAGAACAACATTGTCAGAAAAGCTTGTTTCTTTGAGTTCTCGCCACTTTTCAACAAGTAAATTATTGGGCTCAATGACATAGATTTTAAAATTATCGCCCTTTTGGCTTCTGATAAGCTTTTCGAGTTTTGAAATATGGTAACCAAAGCCAAGACCAAAAATGAGAAAAGATTTTGAGTTTTCGATGGCTTTTTGGTTTCCAGAGATAAAGCCTTCTGCTTCCCGTTCAGGATTATATATGGAGTGCAGGTGAACTCCGTTTATAACAGGTATAGGTTGCTCGGTTTTAGAGTATTTAACCTCTACTTCACAGCTATTATTCATTGCCATGTCCTTTGTTAATAACTTTGGATTTATTTTTTTGAAAAGTTCCACGTGTTCCTCGTCCTTGAAGTCACAGTTGGCTTTTGGGGTCAGGACAATCATTGACCTGATAACAAATGCTAGTTCTATTTCCTCATATTATAGGGGTTCTTGTCAATAAAGTGCATTGGTCCCCTTTTGGCACTATGAATTTATTTCTGGACTAGGTTTCTAGAGTACTACTTTCGAACGTCGTTTAAGTTGTATCCTCGAAAGGCTGTTTTGGATTTAAATAGAGTTGCGATCTCTTTTGTCGCCTGATCCTTTGATTGATTTAAACGCTCAACAATAAGGTCATCAGCCTCAGCTGTTTTTGTTATCCAGTTTTGTGTATCGAGGGCCCAGCTTTTAATGATATTTATATTTTCTGGAGTAAGCTCCTCAGAGAATATAGAGTTGATAATCGCTTCAATTCGTTCTTGTTCACTAGCGATTTGGGAAAGTAAGCGCTCTCGGTTTTCGGTCGAAGACTCAAGGCTTTGCCAGTCTTCATTTTCAACAGATCTTAAAATTTCTTGAGTACACTTTGTTCCACTATCAAGCTTAACGGTAAAGTTTTGAAGGTGATCCATTAGCCGTACAATCATGACATATCCTTTAGCGGTTACGCTTCGCTTTCATTCTTAACATCTGAAGATTTTTCTTTTCGAATCTGTTTTACAGCTTCAGTCCATCCCTCATAAAGAATATTGAGAACCTTTAGGCATCCCTCAAGGGGTTCCTTATCAATCTTTATATTCGCTTGAGTAGAGGAGAAAAGCATGTAGTCATAAAGGCTTGATAGCTCCTCTGCGACTTGCCCACCAATTTCGAAGTCTAGGCTGTTATTGAGCTCGATCACGATATCTTGAAGCTTTCCAATATATTCGCCTTTTTTCGCAATATTCTTATTATCAATTGCCTGCATAGCCTTTTTGCAGTTCTTTATCGCTGCTTGATAGAGCATCAACAGAATCTGTTCTTTGCTTGCGGTATGAATTGACGTCTTTTTATATGCACCTAGCCCATAACTCATTTTAGCCTCCTGCTAGCTTTATTATCCCAGTTGAGTGACTGCATTTACAGGGGCGGCACCAAGTGCCGCTACCCCTGCTCCTTGAGATTGGATTTTGGAAATTGTGCCCTCAAGTCTTGCAAATTTGTCTTTTAAATTCTTTTCTTTTTGGTCAAGCATTCGTTGTCTCTGTTCGATTCTGCGATCAATTTGTTCTATTTTACTATCAAGACCTTTTTTTCGATTCGTGAGAAGGCCGTTTGGAAACCTGAGTGTTTGGTTTACAAACTTGCTTAAATTATCAATGAAGCCCTCACTTTTAGTCTTGTCTGGTCTAAAGCGCCCTGTGAGAACTTCTGAAATTACCGTGTAATCATCTGCAAGAGCTGCATCAAACTTCTTTTGATCAAGTTTAAGCATACCGTCACGCTGAAAGGATATTCCGATATCAGCGAGTCTTTTGTATCCCTTAGAAGTTTCAACATCTTTGAAGACAATTCCTCTCATTCTCCCCTCAATTGTTTGTAGGAGTATGTCGCCACCAAGTGTCCTTGAGGTGTCGGTGTTTTCATCAAGAGCGTTTTGTTGCTTTATAAAGGCAAAGATACTGTTAACTGAGTCAACAAAGTCACCGATCTTTCCTGTTACGGCTTCTTTGTCTTCGCCAATTTTGATTCCAAATTCTTCGCCAGGCTTAGCTTTCTTGAGGTCAATAGTAACACCAGGAATAATGTCTTTTACCTTGTTACCCGGGACTTCAACTTCGAAGCCATCAACCTTTATGACTGCATCTTGTGCAGGTCTTTCCTGCTCTAAGTAGAGGTCCTCTTCGCCGTCTACAAAATAGAAATAGGGGAACTCTGCTTTTTGGCCATCTCCAGTTTCCTCGAGACTAATGAGCAGCCTCCATGGAGTATCTGTGTCAGTACCATCGTTAACGACAGTCGCATGCATTCCATTGTCTGAGTCTTTGTTAATTAGTTTTGAAATACCCGAAAGAGTAGCATTGTCTGAGTCTACATAAAGCTCTTTGCTTTCACCGTCTGGCAACGTGTATTGAATAAAGCCGACGCCGGTAAAACTCTCGTCCTTGTTACTAAATCCAGAGGACATAGCAGATGACTTTTGAGCGAGTTGGACTACTTCAAATTGATAGTTCGCCGCGTTCGCTATATTTTTGTCCACAGTAACATCTACCACGTCACTATTTGTGTCGACTTTTAATTCTTTAAGAGATCTTGCGTTGCCATTAGTTAGAATGTTGCTTTTTAGGTCGGTCATGAGCTTAGTGAGCTGATCAACAAGTTCTTTCTTGCTGCCGATTTTGCTCTTCCGATCCTCCATCTTCTTGAGGGGGATCCTTTCAGCCTCCATGATCTGCTTCACAATATCTTTTGGCAGACCGGTATTAATGGAACCAAATGAAATACCCAACTTTACGCCCTCCTGGCTTTGCTGAGGTAAAGGTGCAAGCACCTAGACTGTCCCATTCTAACAAAAATAGGGGCTAATTATTGCTTGGCGCAAATTATGCCATGTGGAGGAATATTGGGAGAATCGATTGCTTCTTGTGTAAAAGCCTTTAAAATAAAAACAGCCGGCTGGGGACCGGCTGTAAAGTTCGAGAAAACCAGTTGGTTTTTTAATGTACTAATTTGATCGGAAACTATGCAAAATACTTTAGCCCCCGAGTCGGGTATTCTATATTTAAAATCAAAGTTCTTTATAATTCGAGTACTTACGTATTTTTCTTTCTTACTTGTGCCCATCTGGTTACCCAAGACTCTCAACGTTCCAACAGGAATTCAGGCCATGGCCATTGGTCTTTATACTCTCTTTATATGCAGCCAGTGGTTTTTCTTGGGAAAAGAGATTGATCATCGCCTGAAAATCTACTTTAGGGTCAATAGCTCTATGGATAGGATCGTGTACCGTCTTTTTCTGGGTATGTTCTTTTTCATTCTCTACTTTAATGTTTTGAGCCTTCTCCCAAGTAAGTGGATTTATAATTTCTTTTGGGTGACCTGGGCCTTTCTTGGGATTTTTTACTCTTGGCCTACAAGAGGAAAAATTATCAGAGAGTCGGTAACATCAAACTTTACAGAGTTTCGGTATCTTGATTCATTTGAAAAAACCCTGGTTATTCTCACTGTAATCTTGTTTGTTATTTCAATTCCTGACTTACCGATGATCACTAATAGAGAGGCTTTGAAGCTTTTCTTCGACCCTGGAGAAAGGGTAAGTGGCTTCCTTTGGAATTTTATAACCATCAATTATTATCCCTTCTATAAGTATGATGAACTTTTAAAGATGGCCTGGAGTCTCCACTTTTATTTCATAAATTTGGGGCTTTTCTTAGTTTGTTTTTATGCTCTTTTAAGATTCTTTCTTTCACGTAGACTAAGCCTCCTAGGTGTCTTTGCTCTTCTCTCTAGTTGGTCATGGACGAAATATCTGGTTGCTGATTACGGTGCTTCTTTAACTTCAACCTACTCTCTACTGTGGATTTGGACCTTGTTGTGGGTGACAAGAAGTTCAACTTATAGAACCGGTTTGTTCTTGGGTCTCGTTGGTTTATATGGGGTTCTTATCGATCAGGTGTGGATTTGGTTATGGCTGCCTCAGGCGCTCCTAATGGCTTACTTTTTGAAGGATAAAACCGGCTGGTTCAAGAAGCAAATATTGAGATATGCAGGTTTTGGATTGGTGCTGTCTATGATTGTTGCGCTTATTCATGAAGGCTATATGAGCACCT
>Ga0136600_1000464_pt1 | contig 21827 bp, 13 predicted proteins | sample AntRauMFilla2698_FD_104634 | JGI IMG/M metagenome (GOLD analysis project Ga0136600, IMG submission 104634) | Saline lake microbial communities from Rauer Islands, Antarctica - Metagenome Filla 2 #698 | ecosystem: Environmental > Aquatic > Non-marine Saline and Alkaline > Saline | place...
AAAAAAATAATACGGGTTGCTTTGTGCTATTGCCTTGTTGGAGTATTATTACTTCAGTTTGGTAATCCATCAAATGTAAGAGCTCAATTAATAGCTTCTACATCCAATAGCATACAAGCAAATAACTATTATCCTGTTCAGATATATAAAAACAGTATACCTGAACTACAGAACTTAATTTCTATAAATAAAGAAAATGAGTTACTGAAAAATGTACTTAAGGAAATTGCTAGTAAGACTAATTTAGGTATAGCTTATAATTCAGATCTTCAAGTTCTGAATAGTAAGGTGTCCGCTAAGTTTGTAAATACAAAAGCAGCAGATATTCTAGAGTTTGTTCTTCAGGGAACAGAATATGAAGCAGCGATTTCATCTACGCGCGAGATATTACTGATTAAACGAAATCCCATTGAATCCAGAAAAAATGTTGAATTAAACATATCTGGTGTTGTTAGAGATGCCGAAACAGGTGAAACTCTACCCACAGTTAGTGTATTTGTAAAAGGTACAACGATTGGTGTTACAACAAATATGGATGGAGAATTTGAATTAACAGTTCCCGATAACTCCGAAATACTAGTTTTTCGCTTTGTAGGTTACAAAGAGCTTGAATTACCAATAACGGGTAATATGTCAGGTCTCGAAATTGAGATGGAGCCAGATCTTCTAATGTTTGAAGATGTTGTAGTTGTAGGTTACGGAACTCAACAAAGAGAAGAAATAACAGGTTCAGTTGCGTCTATTAGATCTGAGGTATTAGAAAATATACCAGTTTCGAGTTTCGAAAATGCACTTCAAGGACGTTTAGCTGGTGTAAATGTTGTTGAACCAACAGGGGAACCAGGTGCAGCTCCAGAAATCACAATTCGTGGTGGTGGATCTATTTCTGCTGGTAATGGTCCTTTATATGTAATTGATGGAGTGCCACTTTCAAGAAATTCAGACCTTCAGGTTGACATACAGTCACAAAGAGGTTCTTTTCAAGCACCAAAATCAAATGCATTTAGTACTCTAAACCCAAATGATATTGAGTCTATTGATATCTTAAAGGATGCTGCTTCGGCCGCAATCTATGGATCTAGAGGAGCTGGTGGTGTTATCTTAGTTACTACAAAGAAAGGAAGTTCAAGAGCTAACAAAGTTACAGTAAACATGTTTGGAGGGGTTTCTTCCGCAGTAAATAGACCTGACCTTATGAACGCTGAGGAATTAATTGCTTATACAAAAGATGCTAGGAATAATAATTACCAGCAAGAAATTGCAAGTGGTAATCAGCCTGCAAACCCTTTGTATAATCCTGATACGAATGCAGGACGACCAAATGTGGGAAACTTCCTTATTCCTGAATCGATGGTAAACTGGAACGGAACTGATACAGATTGGCTAGACCAAGTTCTAAGTTCTTCTACACAACAGAATTATCATGTGTCTGCAAGTGGTGGTACGGATAAAGCAACGTACTTCTTATCTGCTGGTTACTTAGATCAAGAAGGTATAATTGACGGTTCGTCTTTTACTCGATATAATTTCAGAGCAAACGTTACCTATGATATATCTGATCGTATTAAAGTTGGTTCGGTAACAAATGCAGCTCTTTCACAGCATGACAGACTCCCTGCAAATGCACCTTATTTTGGACAACCACCTGGGATTATTTACTCAGCATTGGTTCACTCACCAACTGTATCTCCATTTAATGCAGATGGAACTATAAATCAGTTAGATAATCAATCATATTTGGGTGGTGGTACAACAACAGCAAGTAATCCACTAGCTATCCAAAGATTTATTTCAGAAGAAATAAATAATAACCGTTTATACGGTAGTGTATATGGTACGGTAGACATTAACGAAGATCTTACCTTTAAATCACTAATTGGTTATGATGTTGATGATTATCAATCTTCATTTTATAGAGGAACTCAATTCCTATATAGAAACCAAACAAGCCCACAACCTTTTGCACAATCAAGTGGAGCTAATGGATTTAACTGGTTATGGGAAAATACATTAAACTACCAGAAAACATTTAATGTTGATCATAAGATTGGAGTATTGGCAGGTTATACTGCTCAGAAACAAAATAATGAGGTAAACCTTGTTACTGCAGACGGTTTTGTAGATGATCAAGTACCAAACGTTGCTGGCGGTATTGTTAGAGGTGGTGGATTTAATAAGTCTGAGTGGGCATTAGCATCGGCTCTTCTTAGAGTAAACTACACATACCAAAGCAAATATTTAGCAACAGTTACGGTTCGTTCTGATAGAGCGTCAAGATTTGGTCAAGATAATCAAACAGGTGTATTCCCATCATTCTCTGTAGGTTGGAGAATTGCTGAAGAATCATTTATGGATTCATTTGATCAAATAAATGAACTAAAAGTAAGAGCAAGTTATGGTGTTGCAGGTAACTTCGAGATTGGAAACTATAGCGCAATTAGTTTACTTGGAACTGTAAATTATCCTGATGGTGGCAATATCAATCCTGGTTCATCACTTGCTACACTAGGTGATAGTGAGTTAACATGGGAAACCAGTTACCAGTCAAATTTTGGTGTTGACTATGCTTTACTAAACGACAGGATTTACGGTAGTGTTGATTATTATATGACACGAACAGAAGATCTACTGTTGGCAGTAAACGTACCACCTTCAACAGGATTTAATAGTGTTCTAACAAACATTGGTGAGGTAGAAAATTCAGGATTTGAATTCTCTGTTACATCTAGAAACCTTGTTGGAGATTTCCAATGGTCAACTGACTTTAATTTCTCTAAAAATGTGAATAAAGTTACTAAGCTTGGTCCAAACGGAGATCCAATACTTGTTGGTGGAGCGGCTGGTGTAAGACATATCACACAAATAGGTTCTGAGGTAGGAAGCTATTATGGATATAAAGTTGATCGTGTTTACCAAAATCAGGGAGAAATTGATGCAGATAATGCAAGCGCACCTGGTGGCGACTACGATTTATTATCATCAGCTCCTAGACCTGGAGATTTTAGATTTAAAGATGTAAACGGTGATGGTGTTGTTGATGCTGACGATCGTACTACGCTAGGAAGCTATCAGCCTGATTTCATTTATGGTATTTCTAATACATTCAACTACAAAAACTTTGACCTTCGTGTATTTGTTCAGGGTGTTGTTGGTAGAGAAGTATTAAATTTGACATCTCGTCATATGCTTAACGGTGAGGCTAATTTCAATTCTTATGCAGCATTGAATGATAGATGGATTTCTGAAAGCCAACCTGGTAGTGGAGAATTCCCAAGAGCTGATAGAAGTACAGGAACTCATGGAAATAACAACCGAGCATCTTCTTATCAAGTACAAGATGGAAGCTATATTTCTATTAGAAACCTTCAATTAGGTTATAATCTACCTGTAGAAAAACTAGGTAACTTTGCAAAGAAAGCAAGAATCTATGCTTCTGCTCAGAATTTGGCGATTTTTACTGATTATATCGGTTTTAATCCTGAAGTAAATCTGCAAGCAACAAATAGCTTGACTCCTGGTGAAGACTATGGAGCATATCCACTTGCAAGAACCATTCAATTAGGTATAAACCTTGAATTTTAAAAGCATTTTTTTAACAGGAGACATTATGAAAAAACTAATATTAACACTGTTTATTCCGCTTTTATTTATTTCTTGCGGGGATAACTTTACAGACTTAGGTCCACTAACTCAAAGAAACGTAAATAACTTCTATAAGAACCAAACGGACTTTCAGTTAGCAATACGTGGAGCCTTAGACGGGCTACAAAGCCAACAAACATTTGGCGTAAATTTTATGCTTCTCATGGAAATGAGAGCAGATAATGGAGCTAATGGTGGTGGGGCAACTGGCTTGGCTATAAATTTAGAGCAACTAGATACATTTACTGACTTACCTGGTAATCAGGCTAATGAAATACTAGAAGCTACTTACAATAAAGTCTACAATGTAGTTGCATCTACTAATAACATCATTTCAAGAATAGATGGTGCCGACTTTGATAGTGAAGCAGTTAGAGATCAAATAAAAGGAGAAGCATATTTTATTAGATCTTTACTTTATTATCACATGGCAGTTGTCTTTGGAAACGTTCCTCTTCAACTTGATGAAGTAACAACTACTGATGTTGACGTAGTTCAAGTTGGTGCGTCTGCTATCTATGATCAAATAGCTACAGACTTAGTTACAGCGGAAGGTTTACTTCCTGAAACTGGACGTATCACGAAATGGGCAGCAGCTGCTTTGCTTGGAAGAGTGCAGTTAGCAAATGGAAATCCTACAGATGCTGTAGGTCCTCTTCAAAGAGTTATTGCATCAGCGCAATATGACTTGGTAGGCGACTATGCTAATCTTTGGGGTCCAGCTAATGAAGGTAATATCGAAACTATTTTCGAAATAGAGTATATAACTGGCAATATTGGCGAAGGTAGTTCTTATACCGATAACTATACTCCTCTCGGATTTGGTGGAGTTGGTGGTGGTGCATCACCTCAAAATACTACTGATGAAATGCTTACTATTTACGAAGTAGGTGATGAGCGATTTGATGCAACAATAGATACATCTGACCCCGCGGTTAACCCTTGGGTTAGAAAGTTTATTAGTAACCCAGTAGTTCAGAATGATGGCGGTAACAATTGGGTGGAAATAAGATATGCGGAAGTGCTTTTAAACCTAGCAGAAGCTTTAGGTGAAGGTGGTCCAGCTTATGATCTAATTGATGAAGTAAGAGATCGCGCAAACCTTGGTCCTATTGACCGAGTTGGTGGAGGAACTTTCGCCGAAAAACTACTTCAGGAAAGAAGAGTTGAGTTTGCTTTTGAAAACAAAAGATGGGCAGACCTTAAAAGATTTGGCGTAGCTAAATCTGTGATGGCTGCACACTTAGGAATACCTGAAGCGGATGTTAATCTATTGTTCGCAATACCACAGGGTGCGATTGACGTATCTCCTGAAAGTATGTCACAGAATTCAGAATACCAGTAAGATGTAGCTTTAAAACCGGGAGTATATAAAATGCTCTCGGTTTTTTATTTAATTATAAATTTATATCAATGTTTAAAATAAAAGCCTTTCTCCTCATATTTATACTATTTGTATCAAGTTCTTTGATTGCTCAAACAGCATCCAAAGAAGATGATAGAATTAGAGTAATCGCAATTTTTGCACACCCTGATGATGGCGATGCAAAAATGGGTGGCACAGCAGCTATGCTTGCAGAAATGGGTTATGCCGTAAAATTCGTGGCTATTACAAATGGCGATGCAGGACATCATGAACAAGGTGGTGGAATGTTGGCTAAAAGAAGAAGAGAAGAAGCTAAAGAAGCAGGAATAAGACTTGGGATCGACGAATATAAAGTGTTAGATAATCACGATGGTGAACTACTTCCTAAATTGCATATCAGGCAACAAGTAATTCGTGAGATAAGAAATTGGAACGCCGATATTGTGTTAGGATTGAGACCAAACGATTACCACCCAGACCATAGATACGCAGGTGTTTTAGTGCAAGATGCTGCATATATGGTCGTGGTGCCTAATGTTACACCAGATACACCTCCACTAAAGAAAAACCCTTTATTCTTATTTATGCAAGATGGGTTTCAAAAACCAAATCCATTCAGCCATGACATTGTAGTGGGTATCGATGATACTTTTGAGAAAAAGGTAAACGCTTTTGATGCACATGAGTCTCAGGTATACGAATGGCTTCCTTGGGTTTCGGGTAATTTAGACAAAGTACCCGAAGGCAAAGAGGAGAGAAAAGAGTTCCTAAGACAGGGATTTATTGGAAATCAGAGCATGTCAGAAGCGCAAAGAGAAGGACTTACTAAATGGTACGGAGCTGATAAAGCTAGTACGTTTAAATATGCTGAATCTTTTGAGGTCTGTGAGTATGGCTATCAGCCAACAGATGCCGATATAAAGCGTTTATTTCCAATGCTAAAAAAATAAATTCAGTATCTGAATAGGTAATTAAATCAACAATATTAAAAGACTGTTTTATGAAACGTAATCGGTATTTAGTAGGACTAATTGTACTGACATTTTTTGTTATATCATTTCTTACCAATATAATTGGGCCGTTAGTTCCACAAATTATTGAGGACTTTGAACTAAGTTTGACTCTGGTAGCCATTCTACCATTTGCATTTTTTATAGCATATGGTGTTATGTCTATACCATCTGGAATTTTGATTGAGAAATATGGCGAGAAAACTGTCATGATATTAGCTTTCTTAATTGCGTTTTCAGGAGCTTTACTATTTGCAGTGTTTCCACAATATATGGTAGCTGTAGTATCTTTGTTTTTAATTGGTTCAGGTATGGCCATGTTGCAAGTTGCGATTAATCCGTTATTAAGAGTATCTGGTGGAGAAGAAAATTTTGCTTTTAATTCTGTAATGGCCCAACTTTTCTTTGGATTAGCATCTTTTTTAAGCCCATTAGTGTATTCATATCTCGTACTTAATATTGGTTCCGATGATATGGGATTTTTCTTATCGATGATGACGAATTTAGTGCCTTCAGAGCTTCCGTGGGTTTCACTCTACTGGATTTTTGCTTTTGTTTCTTTGATTATGGTACTTGTAATAACATTATCGAAATTTCCTGAAGTACTTAAAAATGAAGATGAAAAAGTAGGTGCTTTAGAAACTCATATTGAAATGCTAAAAAATAAGAAAGTGATATTATTCTTTCTTGGGATCTTTGCATATGTAGGTGCTGAGCAAGGAGTCGCCAACTGGATTTCAGAATTTCTCTCATCTTATCATGGATATGATCCACAAACAACGGGCGCTTCTACAGTATCTTGGTTCTGGGGAATGATGACTGCGGGTACAGTATTAGGTCTGTTTTTGTTAAAAATTATGGACAGTAAAAAGATTCTGGTTGGATTCACATCTTTAGTCCTTATCTGTTTAGCTACGGCATTATTTGCTAGTGGTGAAGTTGCACTTTATGCATTTCCTGCAATTGGTTTCTTTATAGCAGTAATGTGGCCAATAATATTTTCATTGGCTTTAAACTCAGTAGCTGAACATCATGGAACTTTCTCTGGTATTCTTGTGACAGGGATTGCAGGTGGAGCAGTTGTGCCATTGATAGTTGGTACAATAGGTGATGCGTTTGGATTAAGAGTAGGTATGTTATTTCTATTCATAGCATTTGGTTACATACTAAGTATCGGATTTTGGGCAAAGCCATTAGTGAGTAATAAAACTATTGATTTCGGCGCGAAAGAATAAAAATATAAAGACTAAATCGAGAGGAAGTCTTGAGTACTGTATCTCTTATTGGGATTGATCTTGGAGCAACTAACGTAAGAGTAGCTCTCATCTTAGAAAATAAGATCGACAAAATTGTTTCTGAGCCTATATCAAATACAGAAAAAGCCGAATCACTTATCGAGCAGATCAAAGCTATGATTGCAAGTGTAATTAACGATGATGTAAAAGCTATTGGTATAGGTGTTCCAAGTGTTGTTGATGTAGAAAAAGGCATTGTTTATGATGTGCAAAACATTCCTTCATGGAAAGAAGTACATCTAAAAGACATCCTTGAAAATGAATTTGCAAAGCCAGTCTTTATCAATAATGATGCAAATTGTTTCGCATTAGGTGAAAAATACTTTGGTATTGCAAAGGGCTTTAAATCTGTAGTTGGATTGATACTGGGTACAGGTTTTGGATCTGGATTAATACTTAATAATACATTGTATTCAGGCCATAATTGTGGAGCTGGTGAAGTAGGAATGCTTCCGTATAAAGATTCAATTTTTGAGCATTATTGCTCAGGTCAATTTTTTGAGATACATAAAAAAACGACAGGCACTGAAGTATACAACAAAGCAGTTGCTGGTGATTCAAAAGCTTTAGAAATGTATAATCAGTTTGGAACTCACCTTGGTAATGCAATTAAAGCAGTCATGTATGCATATGATCCCGAAATGATAGTTTTAGGAGGTAGTGTCTCAAATTCGTATCCCTTCTTTAAAGATAATATGAGCAAAGCTATGGAAGACTTTGCTTACCCTAATTCAATAAAAAATTTAAAAATAAAAATATCAGAACTTGAACAGGTTGCTGTTTTAGGAGCTGCTGCGCTCCCATTAGACCATCAATTTCATAATAAATAGGATTACAATGAAAACATCATTACTAAAATTAAGCCAAAAGAGTTTCCTATTCGTAGGATTGGTTCTAGTTTTTATTAGTTGCAATACCCCAAACAACTCAACGTTGATTCCAATCACAGTAGAGAATAATATTGAGGGTACACCTCAGCTTTTTGGTGTTCCTATACCTGAAGGTGATTTATACTCACCAGATCACGTAAGAGTTCTTGATGACAGTGGGAAAGAGATCCCGTCACAAATAACAAAAGTAACTACCTGGAAGCCATCAGATAATAGTATAAAATGGTTATGGGTATTCTTTTTTACCGAAGAAGGAGATAAATATAGTGTTGAGTATGGTGATGATATACGGAATGCCAGAGATTATGATCAGAAATTAGTTATTAAAAATAACCAAAGGCCAAATGGGGAAGTAGAAGTAAATACCGGGCCACTACGTTTTGTTGTTAATAAAGGGGAAGGTGGTGGTTTTGGAAATTCACCAGCAGGTAGTGGATTTTTAGATAAAGTAGAGTTAGATATTGATGGTGATGGATTTACTGATGACGATGTGATTGCTATGGGTGAAGCGGGAAGAAGTTCTTTTCTTGATCTTTTAGATGATGCTGGGATAGATCGGTCAAAAGCTGTTGTAACAAGAACAGTAAAAGAATTGGGAACAGGACCTTTACATGCAATTATTCGAGTAGAAGGGGAATATGAATATAAACGCGGTGATAACAACAAGGCGCCATTCGAAACCAGAATTCATGCCTATGCTGGTAAAAGTTATATCAAAGTTCAGCATACATTTGTTTACACAGGAGAGCCTGATAAACATAAAAAACAGGAAGGTGAGTACGAAGCAATTGCTACAAGTAATGGTAAAATAATTGATGAATCGATACTATCGAAAGATGCAGGTTTTATGCAGCCAAATGATAGAATTGAAGCTACAGGTTTATCTTTAGTCTATAATCTGAATGATACTAAAACAGTCACATCAGCTTATTATGAAGGTAAGTGGTGGGATACTTCAACTAGCAAAGTTATTCAAAGTCCTTTAAATAATTCTGCTTCTGTTTTACAAACTGGACCTAATACATCACAGATTTCTGATCTGGCAAATTCTAGCCCGGAAGCCAGAATGGAAGGTGTTTTTATGTCGACATTAAATATGGACGGAAGTTCTGATGTTGATAAAGAACGTTCTCCTGGCTGGTTAGATATTTCAGACGATAAATGGGGTGTTACATTAGGTTTTAAAAGCTTTTTTGAAGAATACCCTAAGGAGATTGCTGTCGATGATAACTCTAACAAGGTTACCGCATATATCTGGACACCTTCGGTAGATCCTATGAGCTTCGAAAAAAAGGATAGCGAAAATGACAGTGGTATGATCGCTAATTTTGCTCAAGGATTAGCTAAGACTACAGAAATGGTATTTAATTTCCATAAGAAAGTAGCTGTTGAAGATATCGAGATTGATGTTAACCGTTTTATGGATTCGCCGGTAACACATGCGGCTCCTGAATGGTACGCTAGTAGTGAAGCATTTGGAAAGATGTCAGAAAAATCAGAAAAATATGCTTCTTACGAAAGGGGATTAGACTATAAATTAGATTGGATGAAGTTCAATCAGCAATGGGAGCCTTGGTTCGGAATGCTAAATTATGGTGATAATCTTACGTACTTCTATGGATATGAGTGGTTCCAGTGGACGAATAACGAGCCAGGTAACGATTATATGTGGTGGTTACAGTTTATGAGGACAGGAAATCCTATGTATTACAAAACGGCTCAAGCCGCAAGTGCTCATACAATGGATGTAGACAATATTCATTGGCCAAAAGATCCTGTTTATATCGGAGGTACAAATGAGTCCTTACATGCATTTCAATACGAAGATTTACCAAAGGGATCTCCTTATGTAGGGATGGGTAGACGACATGCTGCTCAGCATTATACGTCGTTGCTAAGTGCCCATGTTTGGGTTCCAGGATGGATTACGTCATACTATTTAGACGGTAATCACAGAGGGCTTGAAGTGGCAAAATTAACTGGAGATTATTACGTAAAACGCGTTTTCGGAGATCATGGACTTAGAGGAAGAAGGTTATATCTATCTGTTTGGAATTTGGCTGAAATCTATGATGCTACAAAATCTGATAAATATTTTAATGAGCTTGAAGACAGAGTGAAATTAATGCTAGAACTCCAAAAAAATCCAGATCAAGGCGACGAGCTAGTTATTAACAGATATGGCTATTCTCAAGTTTACGTAAGTAATGGCTTGAGAAAGTATTATCAGTTTACGGAGAGCCAAGAAGTAAAAGATGCGGTTGTAGATCATGCTCGAAGACTCAGAGACGTTCCTCCATTGAATCATGATATGGAATCTTACCTTTCATCTATAAGTAGTTTAGTGTTAGGCTATGAATATTCTGGAGAAAAGAGTTTACTTGATGAAGCTGTAGATAGAGCTCAGTATTTAAAAACTGAAAAATTAGTTCAGGATTTTGGTTCATATGAGAATCAAAAAATACTAGCAGATGCTTTAGAAGAAGCAAGTAACTTTCCAAAAGACCCTGGGGCTCGTAGACCACCAATTTGGCAGATAACCAACGGTCTAAGAGTTTTTGGATGGACAAGTATTTATAATGTGCCATATCTTGAATACTGGATGGAACAAGAAAATTATCCTGCTGAAAAGTAACTTTGATTGTAAATTAATATGCAAGGAATAGGAAAAAAAGCAGGTCTTTTAGGCGGATTACTAGTACTTATAATTTTCCTTTTCTTGCCTGCACCGGAAGGTCTATCAGAAGCGGCTTGGAAAACCGCTGCTGTAACTATTCTTATGGGTATTTGGTGGATAACGGAAGCTATACCTATTTCTGCCACTGCATTGCTGCCTATTGTATTATTTCCTGCTTTGGGAGTCTTTACTATTAGTGAAGCCACATCACCGTATGCCAATCCATTAATTTTCTTATTTATGGGTGGATTTATAATTGCTTTAGCAATGGAAAAGTGGGATTTACATAAACGCATAGCAATAACCATTGTAAGTCTTGTTGGTATAAAACCATCTTCAATTATTATTGGATTCATTATCGCCGCAGCATTTTTAAGTATGTGGGTTAGTAATACAGCTACTGCTATTATGATGCTACCTATTGCTATGTCAATTCTAGAATTGTTGGATAAAGAGCATGAAGCGGGAAAGATAAATTTTGAGATTGTACTGATTTTATCAATTGCCTATGCTTGTAATATCGGTGGAATGGGTACTCTAATTGGAACCCCTCCAAATGCATTACTAGCGGGATTTGTGCTCGAAAATTATGGCATCGAAATTACTTTTCTTGACTGGATGATGGTTGGTGTTCCTCTCGTACTTATATCATTACCTTTAATGTATTTTGTACTAACGAAGTTTGTGTATCCAATAAAAATAAAAGAGTTGCCAGGTGGTAAAGAACTCATTGAGGCACAAATGAAAAATCTTGGAAGTATTTCAAACCAAGAAATAAGAGTAGCAATAGTATTTGTATCTGCCGCTGTACTTTGGATAATACGACCATTGATAACTGATTTTATACCTGGTATATCTGATGCTGGTATCGCAATTGCGGCAGCAGTAGCATTTTTTATGATTCCATCTGGAAAAGAAAAAAATACATTTCTGTTAAAATGGTCAGACACAAAAAAATTACCATGGGGAGTACTTATACTTTTTGGTGGTGGTTTAAGTATGGCATCAGCAATAAGTAGCACAGGTCTAGCAACATGGATTGGTTCAGGCATAGGTAGTTTAAGTACCTGGCCAATTCTTTTGATAATATTTATAGTTATCGCTCTTATAGTATTTCTCACAGAAATGACGAGCAATACTGCTTCGACTGCTGCATTTCTTCCAATACTAGCTTCAGTTGCTATTGGATTGGGTGAAAACCCCTTCTTATTAGCTATCCCAACTGTACTGGGTGCTAGCTGTGCCTTTATGCTTCCAGTGGCTACACCGCCAAATGCGATCGTTTATGGAAGCGGGAAAATAACAATCCCAGAAATGTCTAAAGCAGGGTTATGGCTGAATATCATGTTTATATTACTACTAACGTTAGCTTCTCTTACATTAATCAGCTGGGTGTTTGGTATAGAAGTTGGAGTTCTTCCAATCTGGGCTCAATAATTAGGGTAAATTAAAAAGAGTAGTAAATCCCCAAAAAAGGAGAATAAAAACTACTCCAGTTATAAAAACAGAGATATAGATTCTTTTCCAGTTTGTTGGTTTTTCTTCATTCATTATGGATGATAGGGATAGAAAACTACAATTTCTCCAAGATTTTAAAACTCTCCATACCTTCATTCAAAAGTAGATCTAAAACTGAACATCCTTCTTCAAATCTAGGATAGGCTTGTTTATAAACAGGATGCTTTTTGAGTGCTATTTGTGCTTGCTTGCTTTGCCGTTGGTAGTTTTTGGATTGATGTTCCAAATAAAAAATTTCAGCATTGAGGTTAGTCGATGTTTCATCTGGAAAGGTACTGTATCCATCTACAGTACTTGCTAATTCATAACTGATATCAACTTCCAGATATTTAAGTAATCTCTCAAACAAATAGAGATTGAACTCTAGTAAATACTCAAAACTATTTACTTTTTGAAAGTCGTGATATAACTCATCCTCAAAATGATCAAAATAAGTAGCATTGCGATAATTATGGTGTATAGCATTCCAAAAAGGATCGAACCATTGTTGATCATGGTCTAGACGTACATCATTAATGGCTTTTTTTCTGTCATCACTTAAAACTGGAAGATTGATCCATTGAGTACCATCTTCGTTGCGAATCTCAGCTCTATGAGTGCGACCTTTACGGGACCATTTTTCAACATCGGTAAAGACAACACGATCTGCTTTCATCATAGAAGCTAGGTCGTATAAGTTTGGAGCGAATTGAGGAGTGAGTAAGGCTAGAGCCAATTTTGAATTTTGAATTATGAATGGTGGACTTGAAAAGTAATACATTCATAATTCAAAATTAAGCACTCAAAATTTCTTATCTTTATAATTCTGAACTAAACACATTCATAAAAGTAAATTTAAAAATGAGCGTTCGCGTACGTTTTGCTCCATCACCCACAGGTTTTCTTCATATTGGCGGTCTAAGAACTGCACTATACAATTATTTATTCGCTAAACATCATTGCGGAACTTTTGTACTAAGAATAGAAGACACAGATCAATCTCGTTATGTAGAAGGAGCTGAACAAGATATTATCAATTCGTTAGAGTGGGCAGGGATGACCATTGATGAAGGTCCAACTAATCCTGGAAATGTTGGTCCATATCGGCAAAGTGAGCGTAAAGAACTATATAAGAAGTACGCTGAGCAGTTGATTGAAAGTGACAATGCGTATTATGCTTTTGATACTACTGAAGAGATTGACCAAATGCGTGAACGATTAAAAGCATCTGGAAATCCATCTCCAAGCTACGATTCTATTACCCGTCAATCTATGAAGAATAGCCTAACGTTGTCTAAGGATGAAGTAGAAAAGCGTTTAGAAAACGGAGACGAATATGTGATTCGTTTAAAAGTTCCGAGAAGAGAGACTGTTAAGTTTGAAGATCTAATACGAGGCATTGTTTCATTTGAGACGGCTGGACTTGATGATCAGGTACTGATGAAATCGGATGGGATGCCGACGTATCACTTAGCAAATGTGGTTGATGATCATACAATGAAAATTACACATGTAATTCGTGGTGAGGAATGGTTGAGTTCTGCACCTAAACACATGTTATTGTACAATGCATTTGGATGGGAACCTCCAACGATGGCACATTTACCGTTGATAATGAGCCCGAGTGGTGGAAAGCTTTCAAAGCGTAAAGCTGAAAGTGAAGGAATTCCGATAAATACTAAAGATTATATCTCAGGAAATTATGAGCCAGAAGCTCTGATTAATTTCTTGGCATACTTAGGATGGAGTCCAGGGGACGATTCAGAAATCCATGACATGAAAGCATTATGTGAATTGTTTACTCTTGATCGCGTGAGCAAAGGTGGAGCTGTATTTAATCACAAAAAATTGATGTGGTATAACGAGCATTACATTCGTGAAACTTCGGTTGCTGAGTTGATGCCAAGAATCAAACAACTTGCAGAAGAATCTAAGTTTGATACCAGAGATGATCAGTATCTACAAACGGTAGTAGAATTACTACATGAGCGTGTATCAAAAATCGAAGAGTTTGTTGCGATGGGGTCATTCTTTTTTGAAGCTCCTAAAGAATATGATGAAAATGCGCTTAAAAAATGGAAAGATGATAGTGCAGGATTAGTTTCCTCCTACAAAGAAAAAATCGAGTCACTATCTGATGCTGATTTCGAAGCAGCTACGCTGAAATCTAAATTAGAAGAAACCATCAGCGAACATGAAGTTGGTTTCGGAAAGCTGATGATGCCTCTTCGAATTGCAGTAACTGGACAAGGATTTGGACCGGATTTATTTCAATCTTTAGAACTTCTTGGAAAAGATGAAGTGATAACTAGAATTGATGTGGCTTTGCAGAAGTTGGGGTAATAGTTTCTGTTTTATTTTTTAAGTGTTTACTAAAAGCTAATAGATGATTAGAAATACATTTTTAATAGCTATAGATGGTTTAGTATTTGTTCTGATGAATTTAGATAATTATAGAAATTGGAAGGAGCAGAATATTTTTATGAAAGATGTTCTTTTTCATATTGGGTTTGCATTTGTAATGGGGGCAATAGCGACATTGATCATTTTACTTTATGGAATAAACTGATTAAGGTCATTTTTGTAGGAGCTTGATAATTCATTGACAAAATTTCTATCATTTATATAAAATCACAATATGGGTCATCCTGAACTTGTTTCAGGATCTTTGTAAGGAATCGGTCTTGAAACTATCTTACTTAGTATGAACAAGGGCTATGTATACTTTCTTGCTAACTATCGAAGAACTACTATTTACATCGGTGTGACTAGTGATATTTATTCAAGAGTATGGAAGCATAAATTAGGTGAAGGCTCCTTATTTACTTCAAAGTATAAATTAACCGTTCTTGTTTATGCAGAAGAATATGATAATATCAGTGATGCTATTGCAAGAGAAAAGCAATTAAAGAACTGGCATAGACTATGGAAGTGGAATCTTGTCAAAGAATTCAATCCTACCTTAGAAGATTGGTATGAAACCTTAAGAGGCTAATAATTTTTGCAAAAAAATAGAAGCCATTACATAAGATCCTGAAACAAGTTCAGGATGACCCTATCTTTTTTATGAGATGTGTTAAAACAAAAAAAGGCTTTCGATCAATAACCGAAAGCCTTTTCATTTTCTAATAAATTATAATCGAATTACTTCTTTTTAGAAACAATTCCACCTTTTTGGCTATCAACTTTAACCGTGTAATTACTACCACCACTAACGATCCAGCGAACAGTCACTGAACTCATACCAGGGATATTTGCCACTTCAATTCGAGCGGGTCTATTCTTTTGCTCGGTAGTTTGATTTAAGTCACGATTGTTAACAATCATTCCTGCTTCAACAGTTGCTCCTTCTAAGCTAATAATATCAGGAGGCATAATGTTGTTGTTTACATCAATACTAGCATGAGTGGGCATTAATCGGCTGTTAGTTACTACAGCAGTAATTTCTCTCAATCCGCCACCAAGATTTTTCTCTGAAACCTCATCAATGGTGAGTTTTGGAGTGTGATAAGCATGGTAGATTGTAAATGCCATATTTCTATGAGCACCTTGTTCCAGCAAAAATCCTGGATGCGCTCTACCGAAGTTCTTCTCAAAACCACCAATTTCAATTTCACCATACTGCGGATGATTGTAAGATTTCCATTCAACCATAGCATCACCAAAAAGAAGATGTTTATTGAATTCATAGGAATCGGTAGCATTTCGGTCGTTGCTTTGAAACATCTCGTAACTGGTCCAAAGCTCATTAGAATATGTGAATACTCCACGAACGCCATAGAACCAATCCAATTCCCCACCAAATACATCATAAAGATCATCATAAACTACTAAGTAGCGATACCCAGGAATAAGACGCTCACCCATTTCACCAATTGCATCATACACACGTACATCTTGACGATTATATGTGCTGATATCTTCAGCTACACCAGGTCCACGAAGAATCATACCACCTGAGTTATGATAGCTTTGTGCTGCAGCAATATTTGGGCGCTTCATTACAAAGTCCATAACGGATCTTGTTTCAGGCAAAGAGAACGGATACTTATGAGCTCCACCCTGAATATGATTTGGTTGCCAGTTCCAGCCCCAATCACGGTTTGGATCGTAATAACCAACACGATCTTCATTGATTCTACCATCGTTATCATTGTCGATACCTTCTGAACCGAGCAACTCATAATCACCAAATTCATCATCTGGTACTCGAACCATCATATTAGGATAAGTAGGATGCACCCTATAATTTCCTCTTGGATTCTTTCGACGCATTTGTGTAATACTTCCATTACCGTCTAGGTCATCAGGTTGGTCTTCATCCACAAGTCCATCGCCATCATCATCAATAGGTTTTAAACCAGAACGAGGAGAACTTCCAGTATTCGGTTGTGTCATGTAATGTTCTCGAGCATCAGGATTGATAGTCGGGACGATGTAGAATGTTTTATCATTCAGAAGTTCAGTTATAAACTTTACATCACCAAAAGACTCTGTTAAATACCATGCAGTATACATAGCCATTTCAGTTCCCTGAATTTCATTGGAATGGATATTTCCATCAATATAAATAGCTGGTTTTCTATCTGGATTTCCATTTTTGAAATTAGAAACTGTCAACATCCAGATATCTTTACCTTCGTAAGATTTTCCTATAGAAGTTCTTTTGGCAAGATCTGGATAAGCTTTAGCTATACGTTCGGTAAGTTCACTTATACCTTGGTAATTATAATAGTGATTCCATGTAGCTTCCACTTTGGGATTAGCGGGTGTTCCAGCTGCTGGGAATACTCCATCTGTCAATTGGGCTTTTGCAGGATTTGAAGTTAACATCAAACCAAGAACAAAAGCAGTAAGTAGTGTGTATCTAAAATTTTTCATAATTATATCACTTAATAGTTTGTTCTTTTGTGCTGAATCCAGTCATTGGGGACCCAGATCTGATTATTACTTTTCCAGAACCTTGAATTAACCAAGTCTTGGTTACTGATCCATCCGCTGCAATTGAGCGATCAAAGCTTTGAACATCTCCACTAATCAAATTCATATTCTTATCCATTTTAATCTGAGTAATTACTCTACGAACCCAATTATTTCTTTGGCCAAGCTGGGACGCAGTAGGAAAGCTTCCCTCATTGTAAACATCAACAGATATACGAGTAAGATTTTTCCCGGCATTTTCTGATTTGAAATTTATAAGTTGAACACTAGGCTTTTTGTTGGCAATATCAAGAATAAAGTTAGTATGACTTTGAGCCAAGGAATCAAGAATTACAGCAGGAGGAGTCATCATAGTGAACGGTTTGAAACCACCTACTTCAACTTTCTGATTTGGGAAATCTGGGTGTTGTATTGATGTCCAGTCTGTGAAAACATCTTGATTTTCTACCTCAGCCCAGGCTAAATGTTTAGCATGATCATTGCTGAATTTTCTGGCTTTTCCGTCTTCACCATTTACTTCTGGTGTCCACCAGCCAGGAGTACTAAAACTGTACCGTCCATAATGGTAATATGCCCATTGGAAGAGATCGCCTTCTTGAGGGTCTCCAGAAGGAGCTTTACCAAGATTAGTTTTCTCATTATAAAGTTCTGAAACCATCTCATTCACATTTATATCATCAGAAAGCCAACCAGATACTACACGTTTTGAGGCGGCACCACGATTAAATTTCAACGGACTTGATAGATTATTTTCAGGACCAAATGAAATAACTGCGAAAGTATTTCGAGCTTCTTCAAAAAGAAAATCTAATACTCCACGAGTCTCATTTTCAGAAACTGGATTTTCACTCGAACCTGCTTTGAAATATGGAAAGTCGAAAGAGAAGTTTTGGTTTATATTAACACCTCCAGCACCATCTTCATTGAATTTGCCATCTTTGTCATTATCACTACCTTCGGTAAACATCTTGTAGGAGCCTTTTTCACCTTTGTCAGTATCAGCTTTTACCATGACTCTAGGATCATCTGCATAAGGCATCCAGTCCCCAGTTTTATCTTCAACTCTCATCATTGTGATGATATTATTTCCATCTAGATCTTCGAATCCATCTTCATCAAAGAATCCATCACGATCAGCATCTGTAGATGTTGTGTTGCCGTCTCTTTCATATTTCAGATTTGCAAAATGTTGGGTTGAGGCATCTGGATTTATTTGAGGAAATACATAAAATGTAGTTGATGCCAGAAGTGTTTTTGTGCTATCAGAATCGGCAGTTGAAAGTAACTGCTCGGCGAATCTTAAAGTTAGCTCAGTACCTAATACATGCGAAGCTTTACTACCTCCAATAACCGCAATAGCGGGATGGTTCTTTAAGTCACCTGACCCAATTGTGAGCACCCAAACATCTTTGCCTCCTTTAGTTTTGGCAACTGATTCTAATTTAGTAATACTTTTATTCGCACTATTAAGTGCTTTCATCTTTTTTGTTATCTCCGAATAGGAGCTGTAGTTAGAGTCATTTTGAGCTTTAGATTGTATAGGATTAAACAAAACTCCTGTTAAGACAATCACACCCAAAATTTTGACGGATAAATTCATAGTTGAAATCCAGTTAATTTATAGATTATAGAAAGTCTTTACTTAGAAAGGCATTTCAAAATTCTACCTGTAAAAAGATTATAAGTCGACCAACTATTCAAAAGTGTTTAAAATCATAATAAGCACAAATAGCAATTAACAATGATATATTATATTCTCCGAATACATTTTGAAACAAATGAAGATTAGGTTAGGATGAAAAAATACATTTTAGTGTGGCTGTTAATTTTGATAGGATGTAAAACAACTGATATAGTTCAGGAGAAGCCGAATATTCAGGATGATGCAGAGGAAACAAAAGTTGAAAAATTGGCAGCTATTTTTAACAATTCAGATACATTTAGTAAGACCATAACAGGTTTTATGCTCTATGATCCTGTTGGCGACTCTACGATTTATGCTGAAAATGAAAACAAGTATATGACGCCTGCATCAAATACTAAGTTATTCACTTATTACGCAGGGCTTGAAGTTTTAGATGATCAAATCCCAGCTTTAAAATATGTTATAAAAGGTGATTCACTTATTTTTTGGGGAACAGGCGATCCATCTTTTCTGCATCCTGATTTTGGGACAAGTGATGTATATGATTTTCTGAGCTCTTTTGATGGAAATTTATATTTCTCAGATAGTAATTTTAATGATGATAATCTTGGTCCAGGTTGGTCTTGGGGAGATTATAACTCATATTATTCAGCAGAAAAAAGCCCACTTCCAATTTATGGAAATGTAGCCCGTGTTACCATTGAGCATATTGAAGAATATCACATTGCTAAAGAAAACGGTGAATATTTAATAAACCCTAAAGTATTCAATAAGTATATAGAAAGTGGAACATTAAGTGATGATGGAAGATTTATACTAGAAAGAGAAAGGGTTGGTAATGATTTTGAATATGCATTTACTTCAGATACAAACAGATATGATACAGATAAACCCTTCCATTATACTGCTGAGTTAGCCACAGAATTATTATCAGATACATTACATAAAACGGTAGAATATCTGAGAGATGTTAAGCTTCCTAAAAATCATGAAGTAATTTATGGTATGGAATCAGACTCTTTGTACAAGAGAATGTTACTGCCAAGTGATAATTTAGTAGCTGAACAAATTATGTTAATGATTTCAGGAGTAATTGGAGATGATTTAAATAGTTCATCAGGAATTAGATTCGTAAAGGATAATTTTTTGAGTGATCTTCCAGATGAAGCAAATTGGAGAGATGGTTCAGGATTATCACGATATAATTTGTTCACGCCAAGAAGCATAGTTGCTCTACTAAACAAAATCGATAATAAAGTGGAGGAAGCTAAACTTTTTGATGCCCTTCCTCAGGGTGGTTTGCAAGGCACAATAAAAAATTTATATGCAAACAAAAATGGAGATGAAGCTTATGTGTTTGCTAAAACAGGAACACTAAGCAATAATCATTGCTTAAGTGGTTTTGTAAAGACAAAATCTGGCAAAAAGCTCATCTTTAGTTTTATGAATAATAACTACGTTATCTCAACCAGAGAAGTGCAAGAACAAATGGATGAGATATTATGGTTTATACACGAAAACTATTAAGCGTTTGTAGTTTTAGCATCTTTCAACATTCTCAATTTGATCTTAAATACTCCGAAGATCACAGTCATAAACGGACTTATAATATTGAAGAATGCAAAAGGTAAATAGGTAAGTGTAGGCACACCTAAAACGGTAGAATGATAAGCTCCGCATGTATTCCAAGGAATTAATGCTGAAGTTACGGTACCGGAATCTTCAAGAGTTCTACTTAGATTTTCAGGAGCAAGCCCTTTTTCCTTATAGATATCGGCATACATTCGTCCAGGTACAACAATAGCTAAATACTGATCAGAAGCTGTAATATTAAAAAAGACACAGGTGCCAGCAGTTGTGGCGATTAATCCTCCTGCTGAATTTATTCCGCTGATTACACCTTCAGCGATACGTTTTAACATTCCACTACTTTCCATTACCCCGCCAAAGATCATAGCAGATAAAATCAGCCAAACCGTGCCTAACATTCCATACATACCACCAGAGGTAAGTAACTCGTCAACAATTTCATTTCCAGTTACAATGCTTATATCACCGTACATAGAAGTCATAATCCCGACAAATCCTTTTTCCCAAGCACCATTCCCATACTGAGCAACTTCCTGTACTAGCTGGGGTTGAAAAATAAGTGCGAACACGGCGCCAAGTAAAGCTCCAATACTAATAGCAGGTATAGCAGGCATTTTCTTAGCTATAAGTATGACCATTACTACAGGAACAATGAAGAGAAAGAAATTAATATCATATTTACTATCTATAGCATCAAGAATAATCTGAGTTTCTACAATTTCTGTATCTCCACCTTTTACAAAACCAAGTATTAGAAATATAATTAGTGCAATAGAAATGGATGGCACTGTGGTATATGCCATATATTTGATGTGAGTAAAAAGATCTGTGCCTGCCATCGCAGGAGCTAAATTTGTAGTATCAGATAGGGGAGACATTTTATCGCCAAAATAAGCTCCTGATATAATAGCACCAGCAACCATTCCCAAAGGCAATCCAAGAGCTGTTCCAATTCCTACAAGAGCGATACCTACCGTTGCAGATGTAGTCCATGAAGAACCAGTTGCAACAGAAACAATCGAGCAGACAATACAAGCTGCAACCAAAAATATTGTAGGGTTCAGAATCTGTAATCCGTAGTAAATCATAGCGGGTACAATTCCACTTAAGAGCCAAGTTCCTGCTAGTGTACCAATTAATAATAGTATAATCATTGAAGCCATAGCCGAGCTTATACTATCAACAATACCCTGACGAATTTCTTCCCAATTTATCCCAAGTTTAAGCGCAACCAAAGAGGCCGCGCCAGCCGAGAACATCAGAATTATCTGATT
>Ga0136600_1000467_pt1 | contig 21742 bp, 20 predicted proteins | sample AntRauMFilla2698_FD_104634 | JGI IMG/M metagenome (GOLD analysis project Ga0136600, IMG submission 104634) | Saline lake microbial communities from Rauer Islands, Antarctica - Metagenome Filla 2 #698 | ecosystem: Environmental > Aquatic > Non-marine Saline and Alkaline > Saline | place...
GAAACAGGAGTAAAGTTATCAAACGTTGGTAATGTTGCAGAATACTCATTGCCTGTAGTTGCTGACATTGCAAGCGTGATGGTTGTGTCAGGAGTACTATATGTTAAGCTTGCACTCGTGATAGTAGCACCATCAACACCTTCGGCATCAGCAGTAACTGTAACAGCATCTGAAGATGTTACAGAAGAATCAGATAAAGCTACGTTTGAAACTACCGGAGGCAGTCCGTTAACGATCAGGTCATTTGGCCAGCTAATGCCATCTTCACCATCAACAAAACGGGTACCACCGTTCCAAATAACACCATCTTCCATAGGGTTGATGCTTAGAGCTCCGTTTCCAGAAGGAACTAATGCATCCGGATCATCACCAACATAGTTAATGAAACCACTGATGTCTACGTTTGCACCAGCTGCAGGCGGTACAAAAGGACCGTCTTCGCCTTGTAAACGACGAAAGTTATAACTTGGAAGATAACTTGCTCGATCATTTCTGTATCTCAGAGATGTGTCGTAGATATAGATTCTTGAGTCATCTTTGTTTACGGCCCAATCAACTCTATCGCCTTCACCAACATTACTAACTGTCGCTGAAATCAATTTCACATACGCGCCGTTGTAGTTTGAATAATTCGGCCAGTTCATAGCGAGCTCACCGTCTTCAAAACTATTGAGATCTGTGAGTTCTATTTCCCAAGGGTCTAACAAACTAGCATACTGATCAAAATCTTGGTTTACATTACCAAGACGTGTAGCACTTTCAACGGCAACTTGAGCAGTTCCGCCAAAGAAGCCTAGGTCAACTTCTAAAGTAACAACATCACCTCTAGTAAAACCTTCCAAAAGTGCATAATCACTTTCCACAAGTTGAATAGACATTCCCTGTCGCCCCATTGCTATCGCATTGGTATCTGTTACAAAAACGTGAATTCGTCCAATATCATCAATGGTACCATCATCATCAGTGTCATCTGGTGTAGCAAGACCTGAGTTTTTTGGGTAGGATGTAATTACTGCTGTAACAGTAACCAAACTGTCAGTCAATGGGTGGCTTTCAATAGCTGATTCTGAAAATTCAGATACATTCTGATACGTGTTTAAGTCACGTATTGTGATAGGAGCATTATAATCTCTGTGTGCTCCAAGTCCACCAAAATCATTTTGAGGATATACGATCCATTCTGAAGAAGCATCATCAGTTCCAAAAGAACCTAGTGGCGTAGTATTACCTTCATTAATGGTTGGCTTACGTACTAATGTGTGCTCACCTGAAGCATCTACAGTATCACCAACCGTCCACTCCATATCGGAGTTAGGATCACCAAATACATCTAAAAAAGTTGTGTCAGTACCAGCTACATGTATGATTGCACGGGCATCATTCCCATTATGGTGAACAGGGCTTGGGAAACCAAGTGCTTGATCAGCGAAATCCGTATCAAAAAGTGATGAACTCACTTGATCAGTTGTAATTACATATGTTCCATAACCTGGTATAGAAGATCCTGCTGGAAAAGTATAGTAAAACTCCCATCCGTCGCCATTTGAAGATTGCGCTATTTGATAACTATCCAAACTTACAGCTGCGCTGTTTGGATTATAAATTTCAAGCGCCTTGTTATTGCTAGATCCCTCAATATATTCTGAGATTAGCAATGCATCCTGTGCATTAACTGCACTAAAACTTAGAAGAAAAGTGAACACTAATAAGCATGCCCCCTTTAATCCTTTCATAGTAGCATTATTCATAATTGATCCTTTTTATTTGTTATTATTTGATAATAAGTAACTTACCTGTTTGTACCTCTCCTGAATTCAAATCCTTAACGGTAAACAAGTATAAACCCGTTGATAAGATTTGGTTTGCATTGGACTGTAAATCCCACGCATGTTCTCCGCCGGCCATAACTCTTGGGTCGTCACTAAAGTTATTGAACCAAGCAATGTCTCCACTGTAATTATCAGAATCGTGCTCTAACTCAGCTACGATGTCTCCGGCTACTGTATATATTCTCACCTCTGCTTCCGATGGCAGGTTATAGAAGTATAATTTTCTGTTGTCTTCATTTTGGCCATCCCATGCAGCATTGATTCTATACGGATTGGGATATACACCTACTTTAAATTCTTTACTGTTGCTCCCAAAGTTTTCATTAACAGGAGTCCCCGGGAATATTCGCACAGAATTTGTATTCGTGCTGCTTTCCAGACTTCCTATCTCGAATGTCTCACTGCCACCGTCAAAAGCTGTTACTGAAACCTCGTATTGCCAGCCACTCAAGAGACCGTCTAATTCATATTTGTACCAATACTCACTGGGATCTCCTTCAAAAGTCACAGCCTCATCTAATTCAACTTCCTCAAAGCCTGTATCAAAAGCGATTTGGTTAGCTGGCTTGTCAAACTCACGAATCAACCTTGGGTCCACTCCCTGACCATCCCCAAGCTGAGAGCTATAAATACGATACCCTTCAAAATCCATTTCTCCGGAAACTCTATCCACTGAAAACTCAGCGGTTCTATCCCAATAGATTGAAGCTTTACCTTCTTCTAATTCTATTCTGATTTTTGGATTATCAGGGGGGGTGGGAAATAAATAACGAGTTAACTCTCCATCTCCATCAGTGTCTTCGCCCGGATCTAAAATGCCATTATCATTGGTATCTTCACCTTGGAAAACACGATTTATGGATGAAATGGTTTGCGCAAGATTAGCACGTGATTCTTCATTATCAATTTCCTTGATACTTGGGCTTGCTCCCTGAAATTCTGCAGGCTTCAAAGCTGCTGAGTAGGCAAAATAAACAGTAATCGTTTCGCCCGGTTCTACTTCAGGGAAGGGCCCCATCGAAATAAAGGAGATATAATTTCCGGCTCCATCTTGCCCATCTGTTCTCAATGCTTCACGGTAAGTTTCACCGCTGGCTGCAGTGGAATCAATGGGAAACTGCTCTGCCATCCTTGTATATCGATCAATGTCATTAGAAGGACCTCTAAAAACTCCAGTCCCTGATGAGAACAACCAATAGCTCGGTCCAACAAGAGGGGCATTCAACCCCTGGTCTTCCAGATAATCTTTATTTTTAGGATGAAAGAAGTTGCCTCGATACTCAGCTCCAATTAATGAAATTGCTCCATAAGTATTAATCATTGGGTTATCAGGAGAGCCAGCATCAAAAGCATAAGTTGTATAAAGAGAATCGAGATATCCGATTCCATTTTTGTTAAAGAAATCGCCCCCTGTTTCGGTAGTAGTATTAATGTTTCTAACAACTAAATCAGCATATGTGCCTACAAAAACGCTATCCCAGGTAGCGGCGCCGGCATATTGATCACTGTTATTCGTGATTTCATACTTAATAATGGAAAAATTCTCAGTGAACGGGAAACCCCAATTGTAACTCTCTAATCGGACATCTGCATATAAAGGAGTGTCGTGACCACTTATTGGCGTTCCGTTTACATCACGTCGGCGATCTGAGAATTCAGCTATAATATCCTGCTCTCCCACCGATTGCGCTGAAAAGAATTCATCTCCGGGGTTACTACTTCTTCTAAAAAGAATATTGTCAGCAGTAAACTCAAAACCTGCTCCCCCTCTTGAATACCCACCTGATGTCGTAACCGAAGATGTAGAAACTCTAAGTTGTGAATTATTGTAGAGTGCTCCAATCCAAATACCTGCTTCGAACAAATGCTCAGTTCCTGTAGCGCTTGGGTAGCGCATACTGAATCCACTTTCAGGATTGTTTCTCACATCGGGCTTGCCAATAGTTCCAAAGTTTGTGATAGATAAACCTATAGTACCTACACTTGTTTCTTCTCTTTCGAATGAAGCCTGCGCTATTAGGTTTGCAGAAAAAATAAATAGAACTACTACTGATAATCCGTATTGGATAATTTTCATATAGATTACTAACGGGGTTTTAATGGGGCTGACAAAGATAGCAATAAAGAAGACCAACCTCTCTGAGTTGAATGCCTTTTAACAGTATCTTAATATGGGGTGCCCGACATATACGTTTTATAAAAATGTGCTATTACCTCTTGGCTAATCTCTAAATAAAAGAGGACTACTATAATACTGAAAATGCATTGCAATCTGAAAACCCCAAATTGCTGATATTTCCTAGCCGAGGTAGTTACCTGCTTTTTTACTATCCCAAATTGAGCGTGACTTTTAAGTCGGCTAACAATCTCCTGATCTTCCATAACCAAGAGCTTTTCATCAAATCCGCCTATCTTACAGAAAAGCGCTTTTTTGACAAACAGGCTCTGATCACCAAAACGAAATATGTCCAAATCAAAGCGGGTAAACCAGCTATAAAACCGTAGTGCAGGATGCCCATAATCAAACTTCAGACGGAAGCAACCGCACTCAAAACCTTCCTTTATTTTTTGGTTAATGTCGCTGATAAATGTAGGTGGTGGGGTGGTATCTGCATGAAGAAAATAGAGCCAATCTCCCTGTGCATTCTTAGCCCCAAAATTCATTTGCCGGGCTCTCCCTTTTTGGGGACTTCGAAAAACTTTAGCGCCCTGTAGTTGGGCTACTTTCACTGTTTCGTCCGTACTCCCGCCATCCACCACAAGAATTTCCGTATCCCCTCCCTTGCTTTGGGTTTTCAGAAATGAAACCAATGCGCCGATTTTAGCTTGCTCGTTGTAAGCCGGAATTATGATGCTGATCATTTACTAGTATTTTATTGCAAACCTGAAGACCCGAGTTCGATTAATGAAAGAATTTTAAAAGCCTTTAAGAACCTGAGTTCGATACTAAAATCTCCATTTGCGAGGAATCCAGGTTCTAAAAGCAGGTTTGTTAAGTATATTGACGAAGCAATCTCGAATATACGGGCATAATCGCTGGGATTGCTTCGCTTTTTCGAATCGTAAATTTAGATAATAGCCCATTAACGCTCGCAAATAGATACTAAGAGGTCATTTCTAAGAAGGCAGGAATCTTATTATTGCCAGAAAATCAACAGTTGATGCACTAAAACTAATTAGATTTCGAGCATTCGTTGTAAAATAACTACCAAACCTTTTTCAACCAATACTAAAATTGAACTGAGGTTGAAGAATTAAAAGATGACAAATGAACTACTACTTCGACGTACCGGATATAATATTATAACCTGAGTTCTGATGTAAACAGGGGAATATAACGCGGATAAAACGGATCAGAATGATTATTGCCGGGATTTCGTCCGACCGCTTCAGCAAAGAATCTGAACAGGAATAGGATGCTTCAGCGGTCTGCCGATTGAAGGGGCAACCAAGTTTATTATGCACGGTATACATCATAAGAAAGATATAAAATGCCAACTCTTAACCATTCATCGGACGAGCCGGAGTCGTCAGATGAAGTTTTTTTCTTTATTTATGATATATGTTTATACGAATCGAACTCAGGGTTATAGTGTGGATTTTACTTTATTCCAGTCCTCAATGGTGTCCACATCATTTAGCATTTGAAGGGTTGTATAATCAGCGCCGATCTCACCGATTTTTTCCACCGTTTTCTTAAATACCGAATCGATACTCCACTCAATTTCTTCAAAAACCTCTGGGTAGAAATCACGCATCCCTAAAAGATAATATCCTCCATCCTCAGCCGGTCCAATCACAAAATCATGATTTTCCAGCTCCTCAAAAGCTTCTTCAATAACTCCGGTGGTTAATTCGGCGCAGTCACTGCCTATGATCACTAGCTTTTCAGATCCCTGCTCCTGAAAAGATTGTTGAAATGCATAAGACATTCTTTTTCCCAGATTATCACCAACCTGAAGATGCTTTTTGTAATCACCATCGTCCCACATATCATTCTCCGGAATAAACCGGGAGTACCACACTTCTTTCTGTGTATCTAAATCTTTCGTTTGCTCAAAGGTATATGACAGCAGTTTCTGGTAAGCCTGAAGTGCCTTTTCATCTCCGATTGAAGCTGCCAATCTCGTTTTGGTTTTACCGGCTTCCTCATTTTTAACAAAAATAAGAAGCTTATTCTTCGTTCTCAGTTCCAAGTTCGATCTTCCTCATTCCTTATTCAGCGTTCCGTGTTCAATGCTCTACGTTCAATCCCCTACCGTTGCACCGCCACAACTGCTGCCTGCGCCGGCCGTGCAACCAAAGCAATGTTGGTTAATCATGATTTCCCTGCTATTCAACGAATCCAGATTAAAATCTTTGATATGCTGCACCGTGTCTTTATGGGTTTCCATCTCCAGCATTTGATTAAAGTCACAATCGAAAAGACGACCATCCCAGCCAATTGAAATGGTATTTCGGCACATCACTCCTTGTGCTGCTGCCGGGTTGAAAGATTCAATCAGCTTTTCCATGTAATCCTCCAAATTCCCCGACATCAATAAAAAGTTCAGGAAACGACTGATAGGTAAATTCGTTATAGTGAAAAGATCGTTGAACTCAATGTCATGTTTCCGCTTCAGCTCTTTTTTAAACTCTTGTCTGATTTCCGCTTGATCTCCCGGCAAAAAGGCGCCAACCGGATTGTACACCAGGTTCAACATTAAGCCGGTATCTTCTTTTCCATACCCAATTTCATTCAACCTCTTAAGAGCCGTTATTGACTTGTCGTAGGTTCCCTCCCCACGCTGCCTGTCCGTTCTGGACTTACTGTAAAAGGGCAGCGAGCAGGTAACCTCTACATTGTGCTTTTTAAAGAATTCGGGCAGATCGCTAAATTTGTTGGTTGTCAGAATGGTAAGATTTGAACGCACAATAACTTGCTTACCTAGTTTCGAAACCTCTTCCACAAACCAACGAAAATGAGGATTCATCTCAGGAGCCCCACCGGTTAAATCTACTGTTTGGATATCAGAATCATTAAGAGCATCCAGGCAGTATTCGAAGGTCTCTTTCGTCATAATTTCCTGACGATCCGGCCCTGCATCAACATGGCAGTGCTTGCAGGTCATGTTACACATGTACCCCACATTCATTTGAAAAATCTCTATTCCGGTCGGCTTGAGAGGAAACAGTCCTACATCATTGATTTTTTCTTCAAACTTGGGAAGAGATTCAATTTTTTCGTTGTGGGAATTAATGATCTCAAGCTGAACACTCGGCTTTGATAGAGAGTGTGATTCTGCTAATAAACTTTTCATGACTTTCTTTAACTAAATAATTTTAAACCAACCCGAGCATGATGCTTTGGGTTAGCCATTACTGTTATCCCAATTAATCAAGCTGACTACATGGATAAATCTTTCACTTTGTTCATCATCTGTACGCTATGGACTAAAGATGAGCCGCCTCGTATCGCCGCTGACACATGAACCGCCTCCATCATTTGCTCTTCGCTGGCACCTTTTTCAAGGCTGTCGGTTGTGTAGGCATCAATACAATATGGACATTGTACGGTGTGAGCTACAGCTAGGGCAATGAGGGCTTTTTCTCTTTTGGTGAGCGCTCCTTCCTCAAAAACTTCTCCGTAGTATTCAAAAAATTTATTGCCAAGCTTTTCCTGGAATTCAGTGATATCGCCAAACTTCTTTAAATCTTCAGCTTTGTAATAAGGATTGTCCATTTTGATAAGATTAGGTTAATAATATTATTGAGGCTCTGAGTTACTTCTTTCTTACGAAGAAAGCCTTTATTTAGATTGAAATAATAAATTTTGCCCCAATAAATAACTTATTATGATAAAATTGAAACATTTTCTCCCTTGCTTTCCTTTAATAGAGTAACTATCACTAATAAAAAACCAACTATGAAATTAGCGAAACTACTATCAGCAATAACTTTAATTTGTGGATTATTTTTAATCTACCCTTCTGATTCAGCACAGGCACAGGCACGTGGCGAAGGTGGAAACTTTGGCCTGGGTGTTATGTTAGGTGAACCTACAGGTATATCTGCAAAAGTTTGGAATAGCGATAAATCAGCATTTGGCTTCGGTGCAGCTTGGTCCTTTGGACGTTATGATGCTGTACATCTCCATGCAGATTATCTTCGCCACTCCTGGATACAAGGTGTAGAGAAAGGCGATTTAGCTTTTTACTATGGCATTGGTGGGCGAATTGTACTTGCTGACAATCCGGGAATCGGAGTACGTGTTCCCTTAGGCTTGAATTACATTGTCCCTGATGCGCCTATAGATATCTTTGTGGAAGCAGTACCTATTCTTGATTTAGCACCAAGTACTGACTTTGACGGAAACGGAGCGTTAGGCATCCGGTTCTACTTCTGATTTTAGTTAATCAGCAATAGTTTTGGCTTTATTGAGGGACAGTTTTATTTCCTGTCCTTCTTTAGCCAAACTTATTTCAGTGAAATCAGAACCGTGCTTTTCTAATACTATTTTATCTACTTCAGCTAACACATCATCATTTTTATCCGGATCATGATGAGTTAGATACAGCATATCTACATTTGCCTCAGCCGCTAACTCGGCAACATCTTCCCACGCTGAATGCCCCCATCCTATCCGTTCTTGATAGGAAACTCTATTGTACTGGGCATCATGAATCAATACATCACTGCCTTTAATAAAGTCTTTAAATTCTTCTTTGAATTTTTTGGCTTCCTCGCTGTCATCTGCCACGAGTTCATTATCCGGACAAAAGACAATTACTCTATCTTTAACTGTAAGTTTGTAGATAGCTGTAGGCACGGTATGGGTAGCCCACATGTACTCAACAGAATAATTTTCGAAAGACCTTTTACCGGGTTGGAATGTTTCGCATTGCAAGTCTGCTTCCAGCATATCTATGGATACCGGGAAAAAAGTACTGGACATATGGCCTTGAAGAATTTCCTCACATCCCATATCTCCCTGTGGAGGTAAATAAATACGAAACCAGTTATCTCCATTATAGAAAGGTTTAAAAAATGGAAAGCCTTGTAAGTGATCCCAGTGGGGGTGTGTTATAAAAACACGCCCTTTTAGCGATGAGCCATTACTTTGCAATTCATTGCCGAGGTTTTTGAATCCGGTTCCTGCATCAAAAATAAGGAGTTCTTCAATGCCTTCAATCTGAACCTGAACACAGGTAGTGTTACCACCATAGGTCATATTCTCAATGTTGGCACAAGGGGTAGACCCTCGAACACCCCAGAATTTTATGTTTATCGAACCTTTCAAATTTTTCCTTACATAACCTCTATGTATATAATACTATGTTCTTACATATTTATACCCCAAGTATAAATATACAGATCGGAAATTCCTTTTATTTAAACTAAATATCTGGATTGTTTGAACCTAATTATTCCGTCTGCACAAATTTGACCAATAGTGTAAAAAAATATCAAGTAAACAGAAAGAGGGTCTTACTCTTCCTCATCTCCGGTCCTTTTTAGCTGGTCAATCTGCTTTTTAACTTCCTTAAGGCGTTCTTTTTTATCATCAATAGATTTTTCAGCTTTATCAATTTTTGCCTGAAGCTCGTCTTTCAGCGCGTTGCCTCTGTTCGTTGGCTTAAAATAAGTCTTAGCTTCCTGGTACTGAATCATCTCACTTTCAAGACTTGAGACTTCTTTTTTAAGTTTGTCTCTTTCTTTCTGAAGTTTGATAATATCTTTCCGGGTGTCAGGATCAATACCCTGATTTGCGAGTTCCTTCTCCATTCCAAGATCATTGCCCAAAGCTCTGTACCGGTCATAAATCACATCACAAGCTTCACGGTATTGCTTCCAGATTTTGTTCTTCATCTTGATAGGAACATAGCCGGCATCTTTAAATTCCTGCTGAAGCTCTTTGGCTTCCTGAACCGCCAGCGCCGGATCTTCATGCTCACCTAATTCTCTGAGTTTCTCAAGAATCTCTTCCTTCTTCGCAAGGTTCTCTTTTTGATCTTTACGCTGACCTTTAAAAGCTTCGCGTCGGCGATCATAGAACACATCCATCGCGCCTTTAAACTTTTTCCAGATCTTAGAGGATTGTTTTCTCGGAACCGGACCAATCTGCTTCCATTGATTCATCAGGTCCTGCATAATCTGATGGCCGGCATCAAAGTCTTCCGTATCTTTGGATTCTTCGGCCTTCTTAATCAGGTCATACTTCTTCTCAAGGTTCGCCTCCTCTTGTTCCCGAAGCTTATCAATATTATCCGACTTCATGTCGTTGAACTTATCGGTAGCCGCTTTGAAGAGATCCCACATATCGTTCTCATCTTTCTGTGGGAGGTTCCCGGCACTTTTCCAGGCTTTGTGAAGCTTATTCACCTTTCGGGCTGCCTTGGCAATATTATCCTGGTCAACCAGTGCTTCGGCTTCTTTAACTAATTTTCTTTTCTTAGATAGCGCCTTCTCTACAACCTTGCGGTATTCTTTGTCGAACTTAAAGCGCATCTCATTGAACGTATCCTGCACTTTGTTAAATCGATCCCAAAGAGACTGATTTTTTTCTGAAGGCACCCGTCCCACTTTTCGCCATTGGGAAATAAGCTTGTTAAACTCATCTTCTAATTCGTTGAAATCAGGACTTTCATTTTCAAGATTCTTGACCAACGCATCCATTTTGTCCAGAAGAAGAAGCTTCAATTCTAAATTTTCTTCTTCTTGCTGAAGTTTTTTAACGAGCCGATCTACTTTATGATCTTCGAACTCATCCATCAACTCTTTATAGCGAGTATCGAGTGCTTCTGCTTCACCCTGAGGTAATAGCTTGATAGATTCCCACTGCCCTTTAATCTTGCCTACTTGTTTCGTGGCTGACCAATCTTCTCCACTTACTATATCGGAAAGGGACTTGAGAAGGTCTTTTTTCTTGGTGAGATTTTCTTCCTTCTTACGATTCTGCTCTTCGTAATACTCATTCTTCTTCTGCTCAAAATTTTCTCTGAGCTGCTGGAATTCCTCAATCAGTTCTTTTGCTTTCTTGTTCTCTGAGTCCGGTCCTTCCGTAATAGAATGCGCAAGATTAGATAACTCAGTAGTTACAAAAGTCCAGTCGGTTTGCTCAACCAATTCTTTAGCGCGGGTTACAATATCAGAGTAATAACCCTCGGCGTCCACTTCTGATTCTGAATCTTCTTCATCAGTTTCTGAAGACTCTGGCTCAGCAGCATCGGAAACTTCATCTTCCTCTGGTTCTGGCTCTGCTTCTTTTTCGTCAGCTGAGTCTTCTTCCTCTGATGTTGACTCCTCAACCGCTTCAGTCTCGGCTTTTTCGGCAGTGTCTTCCTCTTCACTGCCTGAATCTTCTTCAGATGCCGACTCTTCAACTACCTCAGTTTCGGCAGTATCAACTTTAGAAACAGTTTCTAATTCTTCTTCAGCAGAACTTTCTGCTTCTTCGGAAGTTGTTTCTTCAGATATATTTTTGAGTTCACTTTTGTTGGTCTCTTCGCTTTCAGCGTCCTTTTTGTTTTGCTCCAGGTTCTCCACAGTAACCTTCCTTTCCTCGTAGGTCTTTTAATTAACGGCTCGAAGCCTTCTTCATTAGTTCATTAAGATAATATATCTCCCCAATCTTTGGCAATCTAAAGCTAAACTTCGGCAAAGTGTTTTAAATCATCCCGAAAAACCTACAAAAACCACAAAAGTAACAGCCTTTCTTATGTGCGAATGATCGACTAACCGATTGTTGATTTCAGATTTTTCCATGAATTCTGTAAGGATTTCGATTTTTGTAGCTCTTACAGTTATAAACACTAAGATTAATACTGAAAATATGAAGAGAGCAGAATTAGAAGATCGATTAATTGATTTCTCTGTTATCATTATTCAACTCACAAAAAAACTACCTTCATCACAAGTCAATAAACATTTATCCGGCCAATTAATACGATCCGGAACTTCTCCTGCACTTAATTATGGAGAAGCTCAAAGCGCAGAATCTTTAAAAGATTTCATACACAAGCTACAAATTGTACTAAAAGAGCTTAGAGAATCATTCGTGATTCTAAAAATAATAGACCGAGCTTGTTTGTATAACAGCAAGTCAGAATTAGATGTAGCACTTAAGGAGTGTAATGAACTTATTTCCATCTTCGTGAAGAGCGTTCAAACGGCCCATCAACGAAAGAATAATTCATAAATCAAAAGTCGGTCAATCGATCATTCGAACATCAATCCGCTTCTTTAATAAGATGCACATCTCTTTGTGGGAATGGAATTTCAATTCCTTCTTTATCTAATTCTTCTTTGATCTTTTCAAGATTGTCCCAGAAAAAGCCCCAATAGTTTTCGGTGGTTGTCCAGGCTCGGGCAGAAAGATCAAGTGAGCTGTCCCCGAGATTTGTCAGCACAACTATGGGAGCCGGTTCTTCTAAAATGCGTTCGTCTTCATTCAATACTCGTAGGATAACTTCCCGTGCTTTTTTCATATCCGCACCATAACTAACTCCTACCGGGAAAACCGCTCTTCTAGTGTCTTTTGCTGAATAATTTGTTACTGGCGAATTTGCCAATTGTCCATTTGGAATAATAACTAACTGGTTGTTTGGTGTTTTGAGATGTGTGTGCAGAATATCAATGCGCTCAACAGTTCCTGACTCACTACCACGCTCAATGAAGTCACCCACTTTAAACGGCTTAAAGAATAGAATTAGAACTCCACCCGCAAAATTTGAAAGACTACCCTGCAGCGCCAAACCAACAGCAAGACCGGCGGCACCCAATACGGCAATAAACGAGGTCATTTCAATACCTAACATCCCCAATGCCGAAATATAAACCATCACTTTCAGCAACATCGAAATCAGGCTTCGCATAAATGAAACCAGAGCTTCATCCACATTGCTTCTATTAAGAACTTTGGTCGCCCCTTTCACAATAAACTTAACGATCCAAAGACCAATTAAAAGAGTGACAATTGCTGCCAGAAGCTTTGGGCCAAAAGTGGTTACAAAACCCATCATTTCTTCTGAACTAATCGTGAAGTCTCCCATATTATATTCCTATCTGTTTTTAAAATTTTAACTGCGAAAATTACCGAGGCTTAAAGTAGTATCATATTCACTCAATTCATAAAAAAGGGAAGGCGTTAACCTTCCCTTTCAATACTATAAATATGTGCTTCTACAGCTTTGCCAGCTCTTTCTTAATCTCATCTTTAGTTTTACCGAGCTTATTTTGAAGACGGCCTAACAGCTCATCTTCTTTACCTTCTGTAAAAGCTAAATCATCGTCCGTTAACTCGGAGTATTTTTGTTTTAATTTTCCTTTAGCTTCATTCCAAGTACCCTTTATTGTTAAATCATTCATAATGTTCTCTCCTTTAGTTTAGGTTAAGTATTATTCCAAAATTAGTCTTCTAAATGGCTTCTAAGCATCCATGCTGTTTTGGAATGAACGGTTAACCGTTCTGTCAATAAATCTATGGTAGATTCGTCATCTGCGGCTTTGGCAGGCTCCAGAGCCTCTCGTGCTGTCCGGATTACCTGTTCATTAGCTTCTGTAAGCCGCCTCACCATTTCTTTAGCCTTAGGACGATCGGTATCTTCTTCAATCGAGGTTATTTTGTTGAATTCTTTGAACGACCCCGGCGCTCTGAATCCTAATGCACGGATGCGTTCTGCAATTTCATCAATAGCTTCTGCCAGTTCAGAGTACTGTTCTTCAAATTGTTCATGAAGCTGATGAAATAATTCACCCGTCACATTCCAGTGATAATTATGTGTTTTCAAATAAAGCAGATAGGAATCTGCTAATACTTTTGACAATCCTTCTGCAATTTTTTCCCGGTGTTCTTCCGAAATTCCAATATTCACTTTCATTGTTGATACTCCGTTTAATGTTGCTACTTCCATAATATTAATTGATGGTTTGGCTTTGTTGAATTTCATCTATTACAACAATTCTGAAGAGCTTGTGTTCCGCATTTAAGCCGGTATTTGAAAGGATTTACAATCAGCCTGATTGATGTTATCAATCACAAAAAAATCCCGCACACTTTTAGGCATGCGGGTTTGATAAATATTATTTTTTGGAAAAAGAAATCATTCCTCGAGAGTGAGAGAATATACCCCTCGATTAGTAGCTAAAAATAGAGTCTCTTTGTTTTCTATTTCAGTAACTATCATTTCAGTGGTTTGAATACCTGAGGGGCTTTGCGCAAACGTTTCAATTTCCCAAGAATCTCCGTAGTCCTCCGAAATGGCTACAAATAATTGACCCTGTGGAGAACGACCAGATGCATAAACCCGATTGGGATTGAGCCCACTATTTTTAAGGGATCGAATATTGTATCCTTCCAGCACAGTACTCCAGTTTTCTCCCCCATTTTTTGATTTGCGAATAACATTAGCTGATCCTACAGAACCTCCCAATCCTACTAAAACAGTTTTTTCACTTTCTGGATGAATTACCGCTGCATATACGTTTGCTTCTGTATTGAAATAAATTTCCTCATTTAAATCTGTCCATGTTTCTCCACCATCTTCTGATTTGACTAAATAAGGGGAAAAAATGTTATTCCAGCCTCCGGTCCATACTTGGTTGGGATGGTCTTTGCTTACATATAAAAATTCGGAAACTCCCCCGGTAAATATTCGTTCCCATGTCTGTCCCATATTATTTGATCGCAAAATATAGCCACTATAACCGTATAAAGTGGTTGGATTCATAGAATCATAGTCAAGAAAATATATATATGAATAGTTGTTCGATTCATCCTGCAATTCTAAAGGTCTACCTTCCCACGAAATCCCCCCATCTGTACTTTTAAAAAGCACTTTATCTTCTTGTCTTATCGTATCATGCCTTACTGAGGCTAAAATATTTTGAGAATCCCACGAAATAATTTTAGTCACCTCTGTGGTAGCTGTATTTAAGCCAATCTCTTGCCAATCAATATCCTTTCCCACCTCTCCTTTGTATGCTCCATTATTTGTTCCTACAAATAACATATTATTTGAAAATGACATCGCAAGTATTTGAGAGTCATGTAATCCCATTCCCTCCCAAGACCCCTTCCACTCATCTTGAGTTGATTCAGTACCACAGCTTACTAACAGAAAACATATAACAGCTAATATTAACTTTGTATAACGCATAATTAATTGATTTGTAACATTTTATAAATTTCCCACTCTTATATATAAGGAGAGTAAAAAGCTAAATGAGACCTCTCTTTGAATTAGACCTTAAATTAAACCAAATGAAATCATGAGATACTTAAAGTCTATTTCTACATTAATTATATTCTGCACGATATTTATTTGGACTAGTTGTGAACACTCAACGAATGTTAAAAATAACACACCCCCCCCCGATAGTCAAACTAAATAAAATAAACCACTTGCTAAGGAAGCTAAAGAAGATCCGAAGCTAGTCCCCGGACGTTATATTGTTACTTATAAAAATCAAGGAGAGCGTTCTATTTCCGAACAGGCAGCCACGGAAGCAGTCCAAAGAACAAATGCTATTTTTTCGGAATTGAAAATTGATCCTGATTCTCTTATTCATCAATACAAATATGCCCTTAAAGGTTTTGCTGGAAATCTTACTAAAAAACAAGTTGAAGCTTTAAAAAAAGACAACCGAGTTAAATCAGTCGTACAAGATGTTAAGTATAAAGCCATACAAATGGTGAATACATCTTCATCTAACAAACCTTCAACAAAACTTATGTCTCAAACTACACCTTGGGGTATAACTAGAGTAGGAGGCCCTTTGGATGGTTCAGGAAAGAAGGCATGGGTGCTTGATACCGGAATTGACCTTGATCATCCAGACTTAAATGTGGATGTGAGTAGTAGCGTGTCCTTTGTTGCTGGTGAAAGTGCTGATGACGGACATGGACATGGGAGTCATGTAGCTGGCACTATTGCCGCTAAAGATAATTCTACTGGAGTAGTTGGAGTTGCTGCAGATGCTGATGTAGTTGCTGTAAAAGTGTGTAATAGTAGTGGTCAATGCTATACCAGTGACCTAGATGCAGGTATTGATTATATTGTTTCTAATTATTCACAAGGCGATGTAGCTAATATTAGTTTAGGGTGGCCAACAGATGATCCAAATTACCCAACAATTGACTTAGCATTATCTATCCTTGAGTCTACTATTGAAACTGCTGCAGATGATGGTTTAAAGTTTGCAATAGCAGCTGGCAATGAAAGCCAAAATTCAAATACTAAATCACCGGCACGTGTTGAATATAACAATGTTTGGACTGTTTCGGCCCATGATGACAATGATGACTTTGCTTCATTCTCTAACTATGGGAATCCACCCATTGAGTATTCAAATCCCGGGGTAGATATTAACTCCTTATGGAAAAATGGTGGCACAAATACCATAGATGGTACTTCCATGGCTACTCCTCACATCGCAGGTTTACTATTAGCATCACCAAACGATATTTACAGCGATGGGGTAGTAAACAATGATCCAGATGCTACCTCTGATGAAATTGCTATTTATGCCCCACTAAGTGTAACAATATCTGGACCATCTGTAAGAGAATCAGGACAACAAGGTACCTGGACAGCCAGTGGAGAATATGGAGATGGAGGTTATAGTTACCAATGGTCCTACAAAAATGATGCCTCATCATCTTGGCAATCAGGAGGTACAGGAACAAGTTTTACCCATACTTTTTACAATTCTGGAAGTACAGATATCCGGCCATATATAAAAGTAGAAGTAGAAGATAGCAGCAATGATGAAGCCGAAGCTTTTCACATTGTATTAGTTGAGGCTGAAGAGCCCTGCACAGGCCCAACTTGCCCCGGAGGAATTTAATTTTAGACTAAACTTCTAAGCATAAAAAATCCCGCTTACTTTCCGTAGCGGGATTTTTTAATTCATTCTTTTTTAGAAGAAGCTTTTTACTCTTCTATACCATACACTTCTTTAAGAATGCCCTTAGCGTTGGCATCTCCATCCTGCATTACGCGATGCTGGAGGTTGGTAATAATTTCCTGCTCGGCTTTTTCGTAGGCTAATTCTTTAGCGTTGACATCGGTGTTGGTGCGAATCAGTTCATAAATATCGTCAGCTCGGACTACGCTGTAAATTTTGTCGTCATTAAAAGCATGTGAGCGTTTGTCTTCAAATTCCTGAAACACACGGGGAAAATCTTCGCTGTCTTCGGCTCGGGTTACAATTTCAACATGCTCGGGTCCTTCAGCACTTAAAGGAGTTTTGCAGAGATAGAAAAAATTTTGTTGGTATTGCATCTGCTGTTTATGTGGGTTGAGTTTTAAGCTGAGTTAATATAATAAAATTTGAAGGTAAGGTAACAGTAATTAGGTTTTAGTTGCGAGTTTTTAGGTGTTAGGGCAAGAAAGCCTAACACCTAAAATCTAATACCTTGTACCTTAAATCTTCTTCAGGACTTTGGGGATCATCATCCATTTGATTTGGCACGTTCCCGGAGCAATGGTTTCCCAGGTATCAGCAAAACTTTCGAGACAGACTAAAGCTGCCGTTGGCATTCTTAAAGCTACTTTCTGGTGTGCCCCGGCTAAAACCCCGGCCGTATTTTCCATCAATGGGTTGTGACCGACTAACATAATTCGTTCGAAATCATCCGAGGCAGTTTGTATAGCTGCCAGGTAATCCTGCACGGAACCAAAATAGAGATCTTCGTTCCAGCTGATACTTTCGTCATCCATCTTTGCTCCTTCAGCGGCCAACTCCGTTGTTTCTTTGGCACGTTCAGCAGGAGACGATATAATGATGCCCGGTTTATATTTAGCCTTTCGGATAAACTTTCCCATTCGCGGAGCATCTTCAAGCCCCCGCTCGGCAAGTGGCCGGTCAAAATCTTTTAAGTCAGGATTGTCCCAACTTGACTTGGCGTGCCTCAACAGTAATATCTGCTTCATGATTTTTACGACTCCTTGTTGTTTGCTGACGTTTCAACCATCTTGATTTTTCGGGCAAAACGATTAGCCTTTATCTCTCCCTGGGTTGCTTCAGCAAGAGCTTTCACCAATTCAATACCAAAAAATACGATAATACTTGAATAGTACACCCACAACATTAAAATGATAACCGATGACGATGCCCCGGTAAGCTGGTTCAGAGAACTGTTACCGATAATCATCCCAACGCCAAACTTCCCTATCACTAATAAAACCGTGGTTATAAGACTTCCATTTATGAGCGGTTTCCAACCCATTTTTACATCCGGAAGGATATAGAACATCATTAACACAGCAAAAAAGATCATGAACAAGGTTAACAAATTGCTGCCAAGGCCCACAAAGAAAAGTTGTGCAGATTCAAAGTTTGCGAGTAATAAATCAAAAAAAGCGGCTAAAAGAGAGTCTAATATCAGAGAGAAAATCATTGCAACACCGAGCAGTAAAATCATACCAAAAGCCATTACCCGATCTATCAGTATTTTTGAAACCGCTACTTCGGGCTTAGCTACTACCTTAAATATTCTATTGAATGAATCTTTAAACTGAATGAAAACCGTGGTCGCTGAGATTATCAGAAACAGAATGCTGATGATGAAATAGAATTTATTTTGGCTGTCAGTTTGTACCGTTTCTACCAGCAACAAAACGGCTTCCCTGCTTTCCTCTCCTACAGCATCATCAAGAAAACTGGTCAGTTCTCTTAATACGCCCGCATCCCCAATAAAAAAACCGGCGAGATAGGCGGCAATCATTATAATTGGAGCCAGTGAGAATAACGTATAAAAAGAAACAGCAGCACTGTATTGAAAACCGTTGTCTTCAATAAAAGAGTTAATGGCTTTAAGCAGTGTCTGCCCTGCCTTTTTAAGAATGTCCATTTGCAACTGTCTTAACTGTTAAAAATTCGTGAAGGCGCATACATGGATAAAATAACACCGCGTGCTATCATAAAAGCCGTCATCGCCATCCATAACGCATGAATTCCTGCAAAAGGTTCACTGATATAATAAACCGGAATAAATACCAATATAGTTGCCACAATCATCGAGTTTCGCATTGCACCCGTGGCAGTTGCACCTATATAGACCCCATCCCAAATAAAACAAATGCTATTTACCACCGGAGCTGCGATCAACCAGATAACAACCGTCATGGCAACAGCTATTACGTTTTCTTTATCCGTGAATAGGGAAATGATTTCGGCATCAAAAATAGCATAGCTTACCGTTCCCAGAACTCCGAGGCCCAATCCCCAAAACATGTTGGCGATCACTGCTTTTTTCAGCTTTTCATTATCGCCTGCTCCTTTAAACCGACCAACTAAACTTTCGGCAGCATACGCAAATCCATCGGTCCCATAAGAACTGATGTACCACATTTGCAGTAAAATGGTATTTGCAGCCAGTACTACATCACCCATTGCTGCCGACTTTGCCGTAAAAAATGCATAGGAAAAAATGAGGCACAAGGTTCGAATTACAATATCCCGATTGACGGAGAAGAATTTTTTCAGCTCTTCGGCTTCAATCAGTTCATCCCATTTTATATTCAACTTCACCCCGCCATATTTTTTGTTGTAAAGGAATAGAGCCAACCCAAGTGCCAGGAAACTGGCCACCAAACTCCCCGTTGCAACGCCATCTACAGTCATGTTAAACCGGAACACAAAAATCAGATTCAAGATTATATTTACAATGTTTAAGAAAATGGTAATGATCATAGGGTAGGTAGAATTTTGCATTCCAAGGAACCAGCCATTCAACCCAAACAAAGCCAGAGTTGCCGGAGCAGCAAAAATCCGGATGTGATAATAGAGCCGCGTGTATTCCTCAACTTCAGGTGAAGCATTGACCAAATAGAGCGAAGCCTCGATCAGCGGGTACTGAATTAACAGTATAATCAAACTGCTTACCCCTGCTACCAAAAGCACACGAAATAAAATAATTCGTGTTTTTCGCTCTTGTTGTGCGCCATAAGCCTGTGCAACCATGCCGGTAGTCCCCATTCTCAGGAATCCGAATCCCCAAAAAATAAAGTCAAATATGATACTCCCTACTGCGATGGCTCCCAAGTAATAAACGTGCTCAAGACGCCCGACAACCGCTGTATCTACAGCTCCAAGCAGCGGTACCGACAGGTTACTTATGATGTTTGGAATGGCGAGTCGAAGTATTTGCCGGTTCAAAAAACGAGGTTTTAGCGATTAAAATTAGCGACATGAAAATAAGGCCTGAAAAAGAATTATGAATTCATATTTTCAATGGTGGGGAAAGTTGCATATCTATGGGTGTGCATGTATTTTCTTTCTCCTATTTTTTATTGGGATATAAACTTAATTAATTAACTCATTTGCTTTTCACATGGACATTGAATCGCGTAATAAAATTCTTACCGTTGTATTTGGAATCATAATCCTTGGGCTTACTTATTATTTGTATGATTCTTTGGTAACGCCTTATCAGCAAGTGTTGGACAGGCAAGCTTTAACAGAGAAAGTTCGCCAGCGAATGCTTGACACTAAAGATGCCCTCATCCAGTATGAAGCTCAAAACGAGTCTTTTCCGCCCTCAGAAGGTGGTCTTGATAGCCTGATTAAGTTCCTGAAAACAGACTCACTCATGATTACAATGGGAGATTCTCTTTATGGAACTACATTTGAGACGTTCAATCCGGACTCGTTAGTTTATTCTCCCCGATCCCCATTCCCAAAATTTGAGTACGCACTAAACGATACGTTACGTCCTCAGATTTACTTATTGGAAGATCCCGGTTCTAATGACGCAATTGGTAGTCTTGAGCGTACAACGATGCGTAATGCTCCAAACTGGAATTAATGGATGACGCTTCTGCAAATTTAGGTGTTTGTTTTTTTTCGGATCGACTTTTCTACTCGATCAATGATCCGGAAAACGACAAGCACCTTTTTCGTATCGGCTCATTTGATTTTAATTTCAATGTGATTGAAGCTATTACCCGCCAGCAAGAAGAACATTTCCCGCACATCCTTTCTACTTTTGACCGCTTTCGGACCAACCATAACATAAAGTCGGTGCGGGCACTTACTCACCCTGCCCATGAATGCTGGACGGTGTTTCCTAAAGTGGTTTACGATAATGCTGATGAACGTGAAGATCACCTTGCCATTTTGATGAAGGGTGTTGAACGCGAGCACATCGAACCCACCTGGCACGGACTTCACAATAATGAGTACAGGTTTTTATCTGTTCGGCGAAGAAATTTAATGACCGGTTTTGACCAACTAACCACTCAGGTTGCTACCACAGATTTTAGCAGCGACTTCGAGATGGCACAGAAATGGTCAGCTTTTGCTAAACCAGGCGGTTCTTTTTTAATGATTGGCTGTCATGAAAATATAATCTCAATTACGAGCTTTCTTCTCGGAAAATTCAGAGCTGCAACCTACATCTCATTTGATCAAGCCGAAGACTTGCCTTATCACTGGCTGCAACATTCTGCAAACTCCAGCTGGATGCGAGGCATTCACGAAACGATCTACCTTTTTGGGCATCAGTGCCACGAAGTTGAACAAGCTCTGCAAGGATTTTGGGATGATTCGGCTCAGATCACTAAACTCAATTCCTTAGAAACCATTGGCGTGCAGGCTGAAGAAGAAACTTATGGGTTTGACCTTGCCGCCGCTTTTCCCGCTATCCTCCTGAGTCTCGACTTTTAAGTAGAAATGTTAAATGCTCAATTTTAAATGTTATTTTTGAGCTAAGTTTGATTAGACCTATTTAGTTGTCACACTGAGCGTCCGGAATTATTATTTTGATTCATAAGGTTGTCGCGAAGAGTCTCAAGTTTTAATACACATCATAAGTATCATATGCATTGAGGTCCTTCGCGATTAACACTTATACTTAGTTGTATTACAAAGCGCTCAGGATGACAATTAATACACCAATTCGTTATCACCTAAAATTCAAAATCACATTC
>Ga0136600_1000469_pt1 | contig 21678 bp, 22 predicted proteins | sample AntRauMFilla2698_FD_104634 | JGI IMG/M metagenome (GOLD analysis project Ga0136600, IMG submission 104634) | Saline lake microbial communities from Rauer Islands, Antarctica - Metagenome Filla 2 #698 | ecosystem: Environmental > Aquatic > Non-marine Saline and Alkaline > Saline | place...
CATCTCGAACTCGGCAGTTAAGCCCAACATCGGCGAAGGTAGTGCTCGGGAGACTGAGTGTGAGAATAGCAAGATGCACCATTATAAATAAAGCCCCTCTTTTGAGGGGCTTTTTTTTTGCCTATTTTTACTTTTATCAATAAATAATTCTACTATGACGCATCCCTAGACACGACTCTAAGATATCTGATAAAATTTAAATATGAATACTATGACAAACCGAGTGCTCAAGGCTGAGCTTTTCCTTCTTTTCCTCTTAACGACACTGTCTTTGGCAGCGTTTTATTATGGAGACGATCTTCCTGATAACTATCTCTCTATAAGTTCTAAAAATGCCAGTGTAAGTGGGTTCACTTATTTGATTTCATCATTTATTACTGGAGCAGGCTATTACTTAGGCCCTTGGACCTTATTTCCGTTTTTATGCTTCGCTCTTTTTTATACGCTTCAGTTTTCAAAGAGAAATATACCTCTCGATAGTCTGAACTTTATCTCACTTTCTGGTGGGTGCATGTTTTTGTTCTTTGTTTTCGCACCTGAATTTCTTGGTAAGGGACTGCGTTATCTTATCTTTAAAAATTTTTCTTTCTTAGAGAGCTGTATAATTGGCTCCATTTTTATATTTGCTTTTGTTGCCGGTTCATTTCGTTCTGCATTTAAAGAGGGAGCACTGTCCTTTTTTATATTTCTTGGAAAGCTTCCGGGAATCTTCTACCGAAACCTCTGGCGTTTGAACCCAGTAAGGATATTGAGAAATATTTCTAATGGTCAAAAGCAGTTAGTTGGAAAGGTAAAGGTAATGGTGCCTAGCTTTTTGCAAGGTGGTTCATCGGAAGAGAGAGCAAAACCAAAGCGAAGCTCTTTGAGCTTCCCTCAATTTCCTAAGATGAAGAAGTCCACTGATCTAACTGCAGAACCGCAAGGTGTTGCAAATTATACAGCGATTGATAAAGGTCACTCTGATAGTTCAGAAGGAGGATCTTTGTCTAATTCATCCTATGGTGAAAGGGACGAACAATCTTTAGATGAAAGAACACCACTTTCAAAGCCTTTTGAAGCTAAAAGCGACCCAAATTCCGATAAAGTTAAGAATTACAAACTCAAAAATGAAGTAGCAAAAGAGAGAAAGTACTACGACATTGTGACGACTCTTACCGATACCAAAGGTGTAAGAAGTCAAAGACATCCGGATGACGAGTATTTCGCTAATATTATCAATTCAATTCAAGGGACATTGGAAGAATTTAAAATTGAAGGGAAGATAGTCAATATTTTAAAAGGGCCAGTCGTTGACACCTTCGAGCTTGAACTCGGAGCTGGTGTTAAGATTTCAAAAGTTACGAATGCGGAAAATGAAATTTCAATGGCCTTATTAGGGGCACCAATTCGTATTGTTTACCCAATGGTTGGGAGAACGACAGTAGGAATCGAAGTACCTAGGAATCCTCGAGAGATCATTTACTTAGACGAAGTTCTCTCGACTAAAGAATTTAAAAATACGGAAAAACCTCTCCCTATTTCCATGGGAAAAGATGCATTTGGAGAGAGTTTGGTTGTTGATTTGGCATCGATGCCCCACATGTTAGTAGCAGGGGCAACAGGGGCTGGTAAATCAGTTTTTATTAACACTTTGCTGGTCTCTCTTCTTGTCAAAAAGTCTCCAAGTCAAATGAAGCTTATTCTTATTGATCCCAAGCAGCTTGAATTGGCCCTCTATTCAAGCCTGCCTCACTTGGTTATGCCAGTGGTTACAGATGCGAAGACGGCTGCCATATCCTTGCTTTGGGCTTGTCAGGAAATGGAGAGACGCTACTCCATCCTAAAAGAGCTTGGTGTCAGAAATATTGAGGGCTTCAATGAGAAATTAAAGCGAGCAACGCCAGATATATTAGCAAAAATTCATCCTTTTTATGAAAATGAGCCAGAAGAGCACTATGAGCTTCCGTACCTCGTCATTATAGTTGATGAGTTTGCAGACCTCATTCTCACGAAAGCAGGAAAGGATATCGAAAATAATATTTGTCGGCTTGCTGCAAAGGCAAGGGCCGCAGGGATACACCTGGTTCTTGCGACCCAGAGACCTTCCGTAGATGTGATAACAGGGTTAATCAAATCGAACTTCCCAACAAGAGTTTCCTTTAGAGTGACCTCCTCTCAAGATTCGCGCACAATCCTAAACTCAATGGGCGCCGAGAAACTACTTGGAAAAGGAGATATGCTCTATCGTCACGGTACCAATAATCAAAGGGTTCACTCAGCCTATGTAGATGAAGAAGAAATTGAGGCCTTAACGGATAAGTTAGCAGCGATGCCAAGGAACTATCATACAGGTGCTATGGATTTTCTTGACAATGGCGGTGACGAGGAGAGAAACGAGTACTCCTTTGGCTCTCATATCTCAGGTGGCGCTGGAGAAGTCTCCTCTGAGGATGACTACTTTAAGCAAGCCGTAAAAACTGTTGTAGAGCACCGAACAGCGTCAGCTTCAATGTTGCAGCGCAGACTAAAGATCGGCTATAATCGTGCCGCAAATCTTATTGAGGAAATGGAGGAAAAGGGCATTGTTGGGCCGGCTGAAGGCTCAAAGCGTCGAAAGGTCCTTTGGACCTCTGAAGATTTATCTTCGCAGTAACTCTTTTCTTGCCCGTTTTTAACCCCTGTGTTACACACTAAACACTAAAATATCGGCCCCTTAGGGGCTGTTTAACGTTCAATCGTTCGGTTGGTGGTCTATTCCATTAGGGAGTAGCACGAGCGATAAGATGAACCATCAACTCATTAGAGGGAGTGCAGAATGTCGAAAGAATTAGAGTTAAAGAATTTGTTGGAAGCGGGGGCTCACTTTGGTCACCAAACTCACAAGTGGAATCCAAAAATGAAGAAGTATGTTTTTGGAGAAAGAAATGGGATCTACATTATTGATCTTGGAAAAACTATTCCATTGGCAAAGAGTGCTTATGACTTCGTAAAGAAAACTTGTGAAGAAGGTAAGCCAGTTTTATTTGTTGGAACAAAAAGACAAGCTTCAGGCGCTGTAAGAAAAGCTGCTGAAGAATGTGGAGCTTTCTTTGTTACTCACCGTTGGCTTGGTGGAATGCTCACAAACTATAAAACGATTACACTTTCTGTTGATAAGCTTAGAAAAGTTGAAAAAATGAAAGAGACTGGTGATTTCAGTCTTCTTACTAAGAAAGAAAGAATTAGAATTGATAAAGAAGTTGTAAAGCTTGAGCGAAATCTCGGTGGTATTAAGGAAATGAGAAAGCTTCCTGGCGCAGTTATCGTTGTTGATCCAAATAGTGAGAGAATTGCAGTTCAAGAAGCTAACAAACTTGGAATTCCTGTTGTTGCGCTAACAGACACAAACTGTGATCCTGATGGTGTTGATTACGTTGTTCCTGCTAATGATGATGCAATTAAGTCTGTAACTCTTTTTGCAGAATACTTTGCTGCTTCAGTAAACGAAGGAACAAAAGGTAATAAGGCTAAGCTTAAGTCAGCTGCTTCTGACCCTGGTCGTGATGCTTCTCTTGAAAAAGAAATCATCGAAAAGTTTGAGCACGACATTGACCTCATCGGTGAGGAAGAAACTGAGACTGAAGCTGAATAATCAAAAACTAAAAACAACCAAAAAGGATTAGAGAAATGTCTTTTTCTGCAAGTGATGTAAAAAAATTAAGAGAATTAACTGGTGCTGGGATGATGGCTTGTAAGCAAGCCCTCACCGAAACATCTGGTAATATGGATTCTGCTGTGGACTTCCTTCGTACGAAGGGTCTTGCAGCAGCACAGAAAAAACAAAGTAGAGTTGCTGCAGAAGGTGCAGTAGCTAGTTTAGTTGAGGGTGCTACAGGAGTGATTGTAGAAGTTAACTGTGAAACTGACTTTGTATCAAAGGGTGATGACTTCAAGGCCTTTTCTGATGGGATTGCTAACTTTATCCTTAAGGAAAAGCCAGCTGATATTGCAGCTCTAAAAGCAGCAAAAGAGAGTGAAGTTAATGAACTTACTTTGAAAATTGGTGAAAAAATCGACATCAGAAGATTTGAAATGATGACTACGGATGGAGCTCTCGGTACCTACAACCATGGTGGTAAAATTGGTGTATTGGTAGAGCTTAAAGGTGCAGATGCCAGCAATCAAAAAGTGGCTGATCTTTTAAAAGACATCTCTATGCACGTTGCCGCAGCTTCTCCTAAATTCCTCTCTTCAGATGATATCGATGAAACCTTTAAGAAGAAGGAAGCAGATATTTATGCTGCTCAATTAAAGGAAGAAGGAAAGCCAGAGAATATGATTGAAAAAATTGTTCAAGGAAAACTTAAGAAGCTTTCTTCTGAAGTTTGTCTTCTGGAGCAAAAATTCGTTAAAGATCCTGATATGACAATCGGAAAGCTTGTTGATTCTGTCGCCAAAGAGATTGGTGCTGAGTTAACTGTTGCGAGCTTTAAAAAGCTAAACCTGGGTGAGGGTATCGAGAAAAAAGAAGATAACCTAGCTGAGGAAGTCGCCAAGATGACCGGTGGTAATAACTAATTAAATTTCTTAATCATGAAAGGGGCTTCGGCCCCTTTTTTGTATTTTCTGGAGCACCTTGAGCATGAAATATAAAAGGATTTTGCTAAAGCTATCTGGTGAAGCCCTTGCTGGAGCAAAGGGTAATGGTATTTGTCCTGAGACTTTGGACACGCTTTCTGATGAGATTAAAGCTCTTATCGATATGGGTGTAGAAGTTGGAATTGTTATAGGCGGTGGAAATATCCATAGAGGTGTTGCTGGTGCAACGATTGGTATGGATCGGACTTCATCTGACCACATGGGCATGCTAGCAACAATCATAAACTCTATCGCCCTACAAGATGCGCTTGAAAGAAAAGATGTCTATACGAGAGTTCTGACAGCAATTGAAATGAAGAAAATTGCGGAGCCTTATATTAGAAGAAGAGCAATAAGGCACCTTGAGAAAAAGAGAGTGGTTATTTTTGCTGGTGGTACTGGTAACCCCTACTTTACAACTGATACAGCTGCTGCTCTTAGAGCATCTGAAATAGATGCCAATATTATACTTAAAGCAACAAAAGTAGATGGAATCTACGATAAAGATCCAATGGTTCATAATGATGCTAAAAGGTTTGATAGGCTTAAGTATATTGAAGTTCTTAATAAAGGCTTAAAAGTTATGGATTCAACGGCCATAACCTTCTGTATGGATAATGATATAGATATTATTGTCTTTAATGTTTTTGAAAAAGGTAATATCCAAAAAGTTGTTTTCGGTGAACAAATTGGAACAACGGTGAGTTCTAAGTCTTCTTAGGGTAGAGGTGTTAGTTATGATAGATGAAATAATTATGGAACTTGAAGACAGCATGGAAAAGTCACTTGCTTCTTTAAAAAATAGTCTCTCCAAAGTAAGAACTGGACGAGCAAGCGCAAATGTTCTCGATGGTGTTTCTGTTGATTACTACGGATCACAAACTCCAATTGCACAGGTTGGAAATGTTTCGACCCCAGAGGCAAGATTACTACAAATTCAACCTTTTGATAAAACGATGATTCAGGATATTGAAAAAGCAATATTAGGTGCCAACCTGGGTTTGACGCCTTCAAATGATGGCAATCTCATTCGAATTCCTTTTCCTGCTCTAACTGAGGAGAGAAGAAAGGACCAAGTGAAAGACATCAAGAAATTTGGAGAAGATTCAAAGATTGCAATGAGAAATGCGCGCCGAGATCAAAATGATGTCGTGAAAAAAGCAGAAAAAGATAAAGAGGTCTCTGAAGATGACTCAAAGAAGTTTCAAGAGCAAATTCAGAAGGTAATAGATAAGTATGTTTCTAAGGTTGATGAAATCATGGAAGCAAAAGAAAAAGAAATACTCTCTGTTTAGAAGTTGGTTTAAGAGTGGATCTAGAAACAAAAATTAAACATATCGCTATCATAATGGACGGCAACGGGCGTTGGGCTCAAAACCGCTTTCGCCCAAGAGTTTGGGGACATGTAAGAGGTTCCTCAGTTGTTAGTCAAATTGTTGAGGAAGCTGATGATTTGGGCTTAAGGGCGCTAACGCTTTATGCATTTTCAACAGAGAACTGGAGTAGACCGCAAAAAGAGGTCTTAACTCTCTTTAATCTCCTTAAGAAGTTTTTACAAAAAGAAAAACAAAGAATAATTCGAAATCAAATTAAATTTAAAGTTATAGGTGATATTTCTAACCTTCCTCAAGCAACTAAAGACTTAGTTAGTTCGCTTGAAAATGAAACTGCACATAATAATGGTTTAAAGCTAACTTTTGCCTTCGGATATGGTGGGAGGACAGAGATTGTTTCCGCCGTTAATAAGTTAATAAACTCGAATCCGGGTGCAGAGATATCTGAGGAGCAGTTAAATAACTCTCTCCATGCTCCAGAGCTTGGAGATGTTGACCTTCTTATCAGAACTGGTGGGGACCAAAGAATAAGCAACTTTCTCTTATGGCAAATTGCGTATGCAGAGCTTTTCTTTACTAGTACCAAGTGGCCTGAATTTACTCGAGAGGAATTTCGAGGAATTGTTTACCAGGTTGCTGGAAGAGAAAGAAGGTTTGGTCATGTGGAACCTCTTGACTCCCTTTCGGAAAGTCATAAAATTGGCAAGGTCAATAAAGACGACCTTGGTAACTTAATTCGGATTCAGTAAATGTCCTCAAATACAATACAGCGCATCTTATCAGCGATCTTTCTTGTTGGCCTAGTTGTCACTTGTATTTACTTTGGTAAAAAACAGACGCTTGGTTTCATTCTCTTTTTTGGGGCCATTGCTGTGGACGAGGTTTTTTGTAACTTTTTTAAGAAAAAGAGAATTTCCTTTTATTATTTAATAGCTCAGGCTCTTTATATTGTTCCCTTCACTTATTTTAATTTCTTAGATTTCTCCAAAGATATGCACATGGCCGTTGTTAATATTGGAGTGCTGCTTAATATTTTGCTTATTATTTACCTCTTTTATTTGCCCATAAAGTCAAAGCTCGTGCAGGAAGTTGCTGACAAATTTCCTTTTTTGGCTGGTTTGTTTATTTGTATTCCGATTATCGCCCTGACCAATACACTCCATTATCCAAAGTGGAGATCACTTCTTGCTGTTCTCTTAATTGTAAACTTTGGCATGGATACTGGAGCTTGGTTCTTTGGTAAAAATTTTGGAAAGCATAAATTGTGGGAAAAAGTGAGCCCGAAAAAGACTGTTGAAGGCTTAATCGGTGGCATGCTTAGCGCAGGATTACTTGGCAGTATTATTTGGTTTTTCCTATTCAAGAAACCTCAAATCCTTTTATTTAGTCTCTTCTGCCTTTTGGGAGTCCTTTCCCAACTTGGGGATTTAATTCAGTCAAAAATCAAGAGGCAATTTAAGATTAAAGATAGTTCGTCTTTGATTCCGGGGCATGGTGGGGTGTATGATAGAATAGACAGTCTACTGTATGTGGCTCCGTTCTATGCAGTAGTACTAAAACTTTACTATTAAAAAGCTCTTATATGCTATTACAAAAATTTGGAATTTTTATTCTTTTCTTGGGTCCTCTCGTATTCTTTCATGAGCTAGGCCACTTTCTCTTTGCCAGACTATTTGGCGTAAGGGTCGAAGTGTTTAGCATTGGATTTGGACCCAAATTATTTAAATTTAAAAAAGGCGATACAGAGTACGCTCTATCTCTTATTCCACTTGGCGGTTACGTCAAAATGTTTGGTGATGATCCTCTCAATAAAGAATCTATTCCAGTGGAGGAAAGAGACTTTTCTTTTACTTTTAAAAGTAAATGGGCGAGGTTTTGGATTGTGATGGGAGGGCCACTCGCAAATTTTCTTATGGCCTATGTCATCTTCTTTAGTTTACTGACTATTGGCGAGAGACTGCCCGAGTTAAAGCTTGGCGTGATTCCCCAAACGAGCAGCTTTTATGAACTTGGCTTAAGAAGTGGAGATATTATTCAAAAGGTTAATGGCGAGGATGTCTATAACCCTACGGATATTTTATTAGAAGGTGAGGACCTGATTAAGACCATGGTTGTTGGCCGTTTAGGTAAGGAGATGACTCTTACTCTTAACCTGACTGGAGAGAACTTCTTTGAGGAGTTCGTAAAGTATCCTCCAACATTGAGGCAACCTGTACTTGTTGATAACTCCGGAAACTCTTTTGGCCTTTCCTTCAAAGCAGGTGAAGTCAAATGGGATTCTTCTTATGATCAAATGAGGCAAACTTGGGATAATTCCCAACCTGTTTACATTTACCCTCTCTCAAATTTTGAATCAGGTCAGCCGGAAGACTTTGTTGTCGATTATAATAAAGAGAGGACCTTAAGCCTTCAAGCTTATAAAAATTTAGATGTGGGGCTTGCTGAAAATGGTTTTCGAACGATTGATCTCATTGTTCATAAGATAAATGAAAACTCACCTGCCGATAAGTCAGGATTAAAGCTAAAAGATGTCGTCATTTCTATTAATGATGCCCCAGTTTTTAGCTTTGAAGATCTAAGAGGAAGCTTACAGAAGTCGATTAAGGAAAAGGTCAGCTTAGTTGTTTGGAGAAATGGCAATACTAAAGCATTTGAACTTAAGCCAGATATTCATAATCAGGGTGGAAAGGCGGTAAAGCTTATTGGTGTTTATAGTGGAGGCTTATTTCAGGGTGTAAAGTACATAGAAACAAAGCCCAAGGGTTTCTTTGAAGCAGTGGTCGTCTCTTTCTCAAGAACTGTTGAGACGATTTTCAAAACACTCGAAGGATTTAAAAAGTTAATTGTTGGCGAAGTATCTTTAAAAACAATCGGTGGGCCTCTCGCAATAGGAAAGGTGGCATCAGATTCATTTGATACAAGTCTCTCCTATTTCTTTCAATTAATGGCCTTGATTTCCGTAAACCTTGGGGTTATCAATCTTTTTCCAATCCCAGTTCTAGATGGGGGTCACATCATGTTTATTTTCCTTGAGGTTTTAAACAGAGGGCCTGTATCCAGAAGAAAAATGGAGATTGCTCAACAGGTAGGACTATCAATCCTATTGATGCTAATGGTGGGCGCCATTTTTAATGATTTCACTCGGTTCTTTTAACTTCTTTATATGTACCTCTTCCTAGATACATCTGCATTTATTCAAGTTGGACTTCTCGATGAAGAGTTTAACTGGGTTCATCATGAAATTGTTCAAAATAGAAAAGGATCGCAGGTTCTCCACTCAGTAATTTTTCAAGCTCTTGAGGAAGAAAATATTAAAATCTCTAGTTTGCAAGGGCTTTTTCTTGCTAATGGACCTGGCTCCTATACTGGTGTGAGAGTAGGTGAAGGCTTCTCACAAATATTAGAATTAGAAGGCATTCCTGTTTATAGCTTTTATCACTATGAAGTACCTTTGTTTTTAGGAATTGATAATTATTCATTTTTTTCGGAAGCGTTTAAAAAAGAGGTTTTCTTTTTTGAGTATAAGAATAAAAATGAAGAGAAGAGGCTTATCTCTGAGAAAGAATTTCTTTCTTTAGATCTTTCGATGGAGAATACCTTTCATCTTGAAGGAAATATATTGGGAAGAGATATTGATTCTCTTTATGATCTCTTTAAAAAGTCTTCAAATAAGATTTTTAAATGCGTTCGAGAGCGTTCTGAACACCTTCCACCCTACTATTACCGGAGCCTAGAAAAGGAATTTAATCGAGCAAAATAAGGGCATACCTTAGCTTGAGATGATATGATGAAAAAATGAAATTCTTTTTAAGTTCTTTTTACTTTGCCGTCTTCTTTTTCAGTCTCATTCTTATGTGGTTTTTGAGTTTATATTTCCTCTCCTTTCTTTTGGTGGTTGCCTTTTTGATTACCTTATTTCTTTCGCGGAGAATTTCACCAAAATTTCAAGAAGAGTTTATTCTAAAAGATGGGATATTTTATTCTCCCGTAAACGCTAAAGTCGTCTCAGTTAAGAAAAACTTCTTCCATCCAAGACTGAATAAATCTGTGACTCAAGTAAAACTTGTCTCCTCTTGGGTAAGAGAAGGAGGCCTTTATTTACCAATAAAGTCAGAATTTAAAGACTTAGTCTTTGACTCGGGTAAACCGCTGTTTAGATATTTTAATGATATTGTCGATTACAAGCTTTTAAAAGAGAGAGCTCACTTATGGGTTTTACTTGAGGATACTCATAGAAATGAGTTTGGATTAGAGTTTTACAAGTGTCCAACCGGTCAGTGGCCTAGTATTAGGGTTATTCCAGGTGATCGTGGCAAGGCTCAAGTTAATTTCGGTTTTTTTGGATTAGGTGGGACTACTATATTATATTTACCTAGTAGTTATGAGATAATAGTAAAAGAATCACTACAAACAGTTGCGGGGCAAACCATTATAGGTCGTTACCGAGACTCTGTATAAGTTAGCTAGGTGGAGTTCAATGAGTCCTGGAAAAAGAATAGCTTTTTTTCTTCCCAATATTTTTACTGCATTAAATATGGCATGTGGCTTTTCAAGCATGGTCTTTGCTAGCAAGGGTATGTTTTATGAGGGAGCAGTCATTTTAATAGTTGGTGCTATTTTTGATAGTGTTGATGGCCGAGTTGCTCGACTTATGGGAACGGCAAGTAGCTTTGGTGAGCAATTTGATTCACTGAGTGATGCTGTGTCCTTTGGGGTCGCACCAAGCTTTTTGATTTATCATAAATATCTTCACTCATACGGTAGGTTAGGGGCCGTTGTTTCTTTCTTCTTCCTCTTGTGTGCAGCACTAAGGCTGGCACGATTTAATGCTAATATTACAAAGGTAAGGTCAGACTTCTTCCAGGGATTACCAAGTCCAGGTGCAGCTTTGGCAATTATAGGATTGATCCTTCTTGCAGATAAATTTCCCATTGTTGATGATTACTCTTATCTCGCTCTTATTTATACTTCGTTCTATGCAGTATTAATGGTGACGACTGTCCCCTTTCATTCTTTCAAAAACAGTGAACTTATAAAAAAATATAAGAGAGCTCTACTTTTTATATTTTTCGTAGGATGTGCTCTCACATTTATTTATTACAAGATTATGTTTGCATTAGGGATGGCTGGCTACGTTCTGTTCTCCCTCAGTTACTACCTTATTAAAAGAAAGGAATTTGGTGATGCTTTCCAATGGTCTGAAGATACTGATATCGATTAGTTTTTTAAGCTTCAATGTATTCGCGGAAGATTTTGGTATTGCCATGCCAGATCAGATTAAAGGCGAAGAAAGCGAATACAATAAAGAAGCTGAAAATTTAGATAAAGATACGTCGAACTTAATCATGGACGCTGGTGAAGAGTATGACTTTTCTAATATTAAGTCAGATGAAGTCAACTTTTCCCTACCTTCTTCTGGAGAAGAAAGAGTTAAGAAATTAAGTGAAAAAGAAAAAATTCTTTCTACCGGTAATGAAGTTCCCTTTCAATTTGAAAATCGCGAAAATATTATTTCATCAAAGAATGCAGATATTTATCGAGAAGTTTATAACAAAGGCGCATCAGGCTTTGGCTTTACTTATATAAAAGATGAGTATGATGTTAAAGATGGATCTGATCTGTATAGAAGAAGCTTTGAAGAGGCCACAGGCTCAAAGAAGGCAGGGTCACTCCATTTTACTTTCGATAGATACCTCTCGAGAGGAGTCATCAGTACTCTTTGGGGCTTCGGGGCAGGTGTGGGATACGCCCAAGGCAAAGGACTTTTTAAGACAAGTGTTGGTCAAGAAAGTTCGGCAAAGTTTCAATTATACACAGTCCCGTTAGATCTCAGGCTTGGTTTTGAATTAGAGCCAACGCGGTTTTTTAAGATTGGCCTCTCTGCAGGTCCCTCAGTGATGGGGCTATTGCAGTCAAGGTCAGATAAGGACAGTGGAGAAGAAGGGAAACACAGAAGGCAAGTTAGTTATGGTTACTACGGAAACGGAAAACTTCAGGTTAGTTTAAATTCAATGTTCGATGACCTCTCCTTTAAAACCTTTAGCCAAGGTAATGTAACGAATATGTTTTTAAATATTGAAGCCAGAGTTCAAAGCTTTGAAAATTTTCAAGATGATATTTCAATCACTGGCACAAGCCTTGGTGTAGGTTTTTCCTTTGAGTATCTTTAGTTATAAGCTCACTATTTGTTATCAGGGAGCTGCTTATGAGGGCTGGCAGATACAACCAGAGCCTCATAAAACAATACAAGGTTTCCTTAACTTTGCCTTAAAGAAAATTGCCAAGAGCGAAAATGTCGTGACATTAGGTTCAGGCCGAACTGATAGTGGTGTACATGCCTTAGCTCAAGTTGTTCATGCAAGACTGCCTATTGAGCTTGATGAAAATGCCTTAAAAAAAGCACTGAACTCTCACCTACCCAAAACGATTAGGGTAATCGTGAGCCTACGTTGTGATAAGTCATTTCATCCAATACGAGATGCTATTTCCAAGAGGTATGACTACCTCCTATACGAAGGTGAAGACTTGCCACCTTTTTTCCATGGAGTGGTTACCCAAGTTAGAGGTTTATGTGATTGGGCCAGAGTTGAGAGCGCATTGAGTCAATTTGTTGGAGAGCACGACTTTGTAAATTTTTCGACAAAAGGCACGGAAGTGACGACAACCGTAAGAAATATATTTAAAGCTGAGCTTTTAGAAACCTTGCCGCAAGGACACTTCCTTACGGATAGTATGGGGCTTCGCATAATCTCTGTAAAAGGAAATGGTTTTTTAAAACAAATGGTTCGTTTAATTGTTGGCACAGCGTTGGCCGCAGGATTCGGAAAAATATCTAATAATGATATTGTTGATTACCTTAAAGAGAAAAAACAAGATAAGCTTTCGGCCGTCGCTCCTGCAGATGGTCTCTACCTTGCCAACGTCGAGTATTAACAGACTGCTTCATAATTGACAATTGGCTCCATTATCGATAATTTCCCAACGAATTTAGTATGTTATTGCCTTTAGAAATTTATTAAGAAGGAAGACTTATGTCCTATCAAGTAGAAGTTGTTAATGATTGTACGAAGAAGCTAATCTTTAATTTCGAGAGTTTAGATCTCACAACTGAAATAAAGAATGCTCTTGTGAAAAAGCAAAAATCAGTAAGCTTAAAAGGCTTTAGAAAGGGAAAGGCTCCTTTATCTGTAGTTGAGCAAATGTACGGGCCTCAAGTTGAGAGTGATGCTCTAAATAGCTTTATTCAAAATCAAATGTACGAAGCAATTACCAAAGAAGACTTAAGAGTAGTTGGTTACCCTGCTTTTGAAAATATGAGTTATGAAGCAGGAAAGTCAGTAAGCTTTCATGCCGTTGTTGAAGTTTTTCCTGAGATAGAGTTAAAAGATATGACCGGTCTTGAGTTCACTAAAGATGCTGTTGAATTCCAAGATAGTGAGCTTGATGATGTAAAAAAGAATTACCTGAACTCTAAAGCAGAGATGAAAGAAATTGAGGATGCATCAGTATCTCTCGATAAGGGTCATTTTGCTGTAATGAACTTTGAGGGCGAGTTACCTGACGGTGAGAAACCAGAAAATATGAAAGGTGAGGAGTTTTTGCTAGAGATTGGTTCTGGTCAGTTTATTCCAGGGTTCGAAGAGCAAATGGTAGGAATGAAAAAAGCAGAGAAGAAGACCATTGAGGTAACTTTCCCTGAAGATTACCAAGCAAAAGAGCTTCAAAATGCAAAAGTAAAATTTCATATTGAACTTCTTGAAATTAAGAGCAAGGACTATCCAGAGTTTACTGATGAGCTAGCGAAGGAATTTGGCTATGATTCAGTTTCTGATTTTGAAGATAAGAATAAGAAAACTATCCTTAGCCAAAAAGATCGAACAGTTAAACAAAAACTGAACCAAGAAATCTTGGAAAAGCTTGTAGAAGAAAATAAAATGGATGTGCCTAAAGCGTTAGTTACTCAGCAGGAGCAACACCTTCAAGAAGATGTAAAAAGAACGCTTGCTCAACAAGGATTTAATGAGCAAATGATGGAAGAGTACTTTAGCAAGTGGTCTCAAGACTTAACTGAGAAGGCTAGCTTTCAAGTACGATCAGGTCTTATTTTAGATGCGATCGCAAAGAAATTTAATGTTGAAGCAAGCCAAGATGACTTTAATGCTAAGTTAGAAGAGGTTGCATCTTCTTCAGGTCTCGAAATGGACCAAGTCAAAGGCTTCTATGAAAAAGATGAGAAAATGAAAAACAATCTTATGTTTGCCATTAGAGAAGAGAAGACTTTTGAAAAGCTCTACGATGAAGTTAAAGTTAAAGAAGCATAAAACTTAAGGGGCTTTCTTTGAAAGCCCTTTTTTTTGCCCAAAAAGAAAGCCTTTACGATAATTTGGATAAAGGTCTTTAGGACAGACTGTTGGGAACTCTCGGCCTGATTCACCTACTAAAAATCCACTTTGATAGTTACAGTAATACTTTTGACCTTCACGATATCCACTTGTGTACATTTCACGCCTTGTTTCTTGAGGCTTCAGGCCGCAGACCCTTAGGTAAGTAGAGTACATATCTTTTGACAGACCTTTTTGGGCATCAATTTTACCTTGAAGGGTCCAATCTCTTTGGAGACAATCTTCTTCTCTCAAGGATGTTGAAGAGCAGGATGCTAAGAGGCAAAGAAGGAATAAAAGAAAGTTTGTCCTCATTTTTGGATTTGGGCCTTCATCAGTCTCTCTCTCTGAATTCTATCGCGACAAAGTATCCAATCATTCCCAGCACCTCTTCCAACCGGGTCAAAGAGGTCAGTAGAAATTCGACCTTCTTCAAGAATATTACTTTCTACATGAACTTTAACGACTTCTCCTGTAATTATCTGACCGCAACCAGGCTGATCCCCATAGCTCAGGTGATCTCTAAGTATGCATTCAAAGTGAATCTTGCTTTCCTTTACCCTCTTGGCTGCGATTTTTTCAGAATCAATTGGCGTGAGGCCAGAGTACGTAAACTCGTCTTCACCGTAAGGCAGTTCAGTTGATGCAGAGTTGACCCTATCAAGAATTTCCATAGAGACAAAGTTGATTACAAACTCTTTTGTTCTAAAGATATTCTTTGGAGTGTCTTTCACTTCACCATTTGAGGACTTTATAAGTGGAGAAAAAGCGATGATCATGGGCTTAGCAGATACCGCAGTAAAGAAAGAAAATGGAGCGAGATTGTTGGACCCATTTTCATTTACTGTGGAAACTACCGCTATTGGTCTCGGTAAAATACTACCAATTAGGAATTTGTAGTTATCCTTAAAGTCACCATTTGTATCAAAGCTCTTCATTTATTGCTCCATCCAGGATTTCCAGTAGTCTTTATTTTCATTTTCCTTAAACCAAGATCGAGTATCTAAGGGGTATCTTGTGTCGATCATGACAGCAAACTCATCTGTGTGTGTTTTGTTGTCGGCTTTTTTAAAAGCTTTAGGGTGGGGGCCGTGATGAATGCCTTGAGGATGAAATGTAATGGCCCCTTTATCAATATTGTCTCGACTAAAGAAGTCACCCTCGTGATAGAAGAGAACTTCATCAAAATCTATATTGCTATGATAGAAAGGAACCTTCAGAACTCCCTCTTTACTGTCTTCTAGTGGACGAGCAACAAAGGAGCAGATAACGAAGTTGTGAGCAACAAAAGTTGTGTGTCCGGAAGGAGGAATATGATATTTGTGCGAATTGATTGGGCAAAAATCATAAATACTTAATAGTTTTGGATAAACAGAACCTTTCCATCCTTCACAATCGAGAGGATTAAAAGGATAGATAACCTTTGTTATTTTGCCCTGCCTCTTAATAAGCAGCTTATAGTTATCTAGTCCTTGCTCACTCCCAAGTCCTGCTTCAGGTGTTACGATTGCGGTCTGGTCGTAGAGAGCGTTGGGCCCAAGGAGTCCTCTTGAGGGTTCTTCAAACTCAGAATTAGATTCAATGAGAAGAATTTTGGAAGGTTCGGAAAAGAAGAATTTATAAGTTGTTCCTCTGGGAATATTTATATAGTCACCCTTTTTGAACTTAAGAGGTCCATAGGATGTTTCAAGACGACCATTACCAACATGTATAAAAAAAAGTTCGTCAGAGTCAGCATTTCGATAAAAAAAGTTATAATCATTTTCAAAGTAACCAAGGCTAACTTCACAATCCTTATTTCCCAGAACTGAGGTAAAGACATCTTTCTCTAGAGTTTCGAATGAAGGTGGTAAAAGTCTTGGTTTGAGATCACCTTCAATACTGCTCCAAGATACAGGTGGATTTTGATGATAGAGGTGGCTTACTCTACCAAAGAAACCTTTTCGGCCATGTTCCTCTTCATATAAGCCTTCTGGGATTTTCACATGGGCTTGTTTGGTGTACTTGCCGCTTGCTTTAAAGCTTTCCATACTACTTCCTTTTATTTCCTACGACATTTTTAAGTGTTCCTATTTTATCTACAGTAAGCTCAATAACATCACCGGGCTGAATCCATTTATCGAGCTCAAGTCCACAGCCTGTTCCAACTGTTCCGCTTCCTAAAAGATCACCTGCTAAGAGAAACTCTTCACTTGAGGCATGGGCTATCATTTCTGCCCAGGTGAAGTGGCTATCGTCACTTTTTCCCCGAGACCACTCTTTGCTATTTATTTTCGCTGTCATTGTTAGGCTTGGCTCTTTCCCTTCAAATTCATCAGCGGTAATAATGACTGGTCCTATGATTGAGCAAAAGTCCTTTCCTTTTGATGGACCTAGTCTGACGGACATTTCCTTTTTTTGAATATCACGAGCAGAGATGTCATTTAAAATTGTGTAGCCAAAAATGTGATCCAGTGCGCTCTTAGGGTTTATGTTTTTTCCGTCCCTACCAACAACTGCTGCAAGCTCCAATTCGTAATCAAGCTTGTCTGTGTATGATGGCCAGAGGATCTCTTCTTCCGGTCCAATAAACCCTTCCGTTGCACCTTTGTAATATACTGGCATTTCATACCAAGCATCGGGTACGGGTTCATTTCTTTTCTCAAAGCCTTTTTTGACATGTTTTTCATGAGCATAGAAGTCTCTATAGACGGAAATCTTATCGAGAGGCTTTTTAAAGATAATATTTTTCTCTACTTCCAGATTGAAAGAAATAGGAGTTCCATCACTAAGTTCATTGATGCCGACTTTTTGAAAGAAAAGGAAAAGTCCGTAAGCGTCCTCTAAAGCTTCAAGGGGACTCTCGCTTAACTTTAATAGCTTATGTAGACTAACGGGGAGGCGGTGATTTGCTCTCTCTTGAAAGTTTGCAAAGCCTTCCCTTTGGTACTCTAATTGAAAACAAAGATTCGCATCAATGAGTTGGTTTTCAGGTGTGATAATTCCAAGTCTTTGATTTTTTATAAATGGATTGGAGTATATAAACTGACATATTTTCATCTTTAGCTCCAGAATTTATTCTTAAAGTCGTCTTTTACTTTATTGAATGCCTCGTAAAAGTGTTTCATTTCCTCTTTAGTACCAATTGAAATTCTTATGAATTCAGGCATTTCATTCGCCTTAAGCGGGCGAATGATTACACCCTCTGACAGCAAATGGTTATAGAGAAAGTCACTCGCTTCTTCGCTACCCGTTTTAATGGTGACAAAGTTAGTAATGGAAGGAATTGGAGAAAAGCCCTCTTTCGAAAGGTAGTCATAACATTCTTTCAATAGCTTCTTATTTGTTTCAATTGTGCGTTCAAGGTGAGGCTGATCTTTAAGAGCTCCGATCGCTCCTCTTTGTGCAATGAGATTAGGCTCAAAGGGAAGTTTCACTTTGTTGAGGTTTGAAATAAGGTCCTCATGCCCAAAACCATAACCAACTCTTATTCCGGATAATCCATAAGCTTTTGAAAAAGTTCTAAGTGTAATAACATTATCATAGCGGTAGTCCATAGAGTTAGGATAATCAGGATACTCGTTGGCAAATTCAAAGTAAGCTTCATCGAGAATGACAAGAACATGATCAGGAACGAATTCCATTAAGTAATCAAATTCACTTTTGGTAATGTAGGTTCCTGTTGGATTATTAGGATTGGCGATATAAATTATTTTGGTCAATTCATTGATTGATTCGGCTAAGGCCTTCACATCATATCTGTAATCATTTGTTAAAGGCACGCATCTAAGGTCAGCACCAACGCTCCTTGCAAGGATATAAAAGCCAATAAAAGTATTTTCGCTTGTGAGAACCTCACAGTTTGGCCCAAGAAAGGCTCTTGCAATATAGCCCATAATACCTTCTGAGCCGTTACCAAGAGTGATATTTTCTTTCTTAAGAGAGTAGAGCTCTGAAAGAGCATTCTTTAAAGCAAAGGCATGCATATCTGGGTAACGATGAGAGTCCCAAAGAATGTTAGTCATCTCCTTTATGGCAAATGGCGAAGGTCCGAGAGGGTTTTCATTTGAAGCAAGCTTAGTGATTCTTGTTAAGCCTTTTTCTCTGGCCACCTCGTCGATTGGTTTTCCTGCTTGGTAAACTTTTAGGTCTCTGATGTATGATGGAACAAGGGTTCGGGTTATTTCTTTAGGATTTCCAACTGTTCTTTTGGACATATTAAACCTTTGTTTTTGCCAGGTAGAAGGCAATCTAATAGGATACGAAATACCATAGATCTTAACTTAAATGGGTACAAAATGTCTGGTGACTTAGGTCAGTTTTCCCTTGAACATCTCGTTAAAATGAAAGCAGGTGTTGCACTGTATAATAAAGAGCTTTTCTGGGAATGCCATGAAGAGTTAGAGGATCATTGGCTCGAGGATAGAGGCGATAATGCGCGCTATGTCTATTGGGTGGTGATTCAGGTTGCCACTGCGCTGCTTCACTATCGGGATGGGAACTTAGCTGGTGCATCAGGAATGATTTCGAAGGCGAAGGAAAAACTTCTCTATTGTGAAAGAAATAAGGTTGAATCTGATATAATGAAAAAGTTTCTCGGTTGGCCGCGCTTTAAGAGTTTAGTAAAAGGTGTTCCCGGAGAACCAGTATTAGAAGATTTTCAACCACTCTTTGACTTTAAATTTTCAAATCCAGAGAAGTGGGACCAACATATCAAAAATATTCAAGAGAGTTAGTATGAATATCGTTTCAAACTTTGGTGAATCCCTTTCAGTATTAAAGAAGGACAAGTGGATAGTTATCTTTTCACTCATTCCAGTTATCTTGGGGATTGTATTTTATTTTTTCCTCGGATCCTATTTGTATGGAGACCTCTTAGACTCTGGAAAACAGTGGATTGAAAGTTCCATTAGCTCTTCGGGCTGGTCGTCATTCTTATATTATATCGTAGCTGGTTTACTTACGATTGGTTTCTATTTCCTCCTCAGTTGGACCTTTGTGCTTGTTGTCTCCGGAGTTGCCAGCCCTTTTAATGATATTATTTCAAACCGAACGGAGAGGGTCGTTCTCGGTGAAGTACCTGAAGACATTGGGGATTCAATGTCTCGTTTATTTTCGAGATTAATTAAAACCCTCGTTAACGAAGCAAAGAAAATTGGCTTCATTATATTATTAACTTTAATTGCCTTTGGGGTTAGCTTTGTTCCTATTCTCGCTCCAGTAGGACTTTTTCTGAGTGCCCTTTTAATGGCCATTAGTTTTTTAGATTATTCGTGGTCTAGAAAAAACCTTCCCTTTAGGAAGTGCCTCAGTGACGTGAGGGGAAATTTGTTATCCTATGGAATAGTTGGAGGCGTTTTCTTAGTTCTTATGTCTATTCCCGCCATAAACCTTGTGATGCTACCTTTTGGTGTTATCTACTTCACAGTGTTGTATACAAAAAACAGGATTTAGAGTGGATAAGTTTGTTATCTTACCTGAGCGAACTATTGAAGATTATTTTGAGCTTTTTCCTCTTATCTTTTTAATTAAAAGAGATTTTGTGAATGCGGAAATTAATCTTGTTTGCTTTGAGAATTATTCTAAAGACATTTTTAACTTCTTACCCTTTAAAGTAAAAGTTCACAAGGTAAGTAGTGGTGACCTTGGCCCTCTGAAAAGCTTTCGTCTTGCAGAAAAACTAAATGATATTTTTAATATTACTCACTTTATTAACTTCAGCGATGACCTTGGCTCACTTAATTTTGGAAAAGCATTAAAGCCGAACTTTTTTGTGGGATTTAAGTCTATTAAATCAAAGCCTTTTTATACGAGCACAATAGAAAAACCTACTTTTCAAAATCAATACAAACAGTACAAGTATCTCTATTGTGAATCTTTTAAGAAAGAGGAGACGATAAAGGCTGAGCCTGAGCAGGTTCTGGCGCAACCAGAGAACTTTTTTAAATCAGAAGTTGGTGAACCTTTTATTTTTATACCTTTTTTAGCAAAAGATATCTCGCCAGAGCTTTCTGAAGTTTTAGTTGAAATTGCAAGGACATTAGAAGGGCAACGGGTAATTTATTGGGCTGACGAAGATTGTCCTTTACGAGAAGATTTCCGCAAAGTGTTCCCGAGCTTTATAGATGCTTCAGAGGCACCATTTGCAAGTTTAGATAAATATGTAATGCTTTCAAAAGGTGTACTGAGCCCATCTCGTTTGATTGCTCAGTTATCTTGTTATTTTGGAGTGGTGAACTTCTTTTTATCTATATCTGTGAATTCCTCGAAGAACTCCGCCATATATGACTTTGATATCCCAATTCATGAACTCATATTAAAAAATAAAAATGAAGTTGTGATCGACAATGAGGTTATCTCTACAACCGGGCTTATCGATCTCCTTCATAAAGAATTTAACCTTTAAAGTTCACGAGACTCTCTTTTAAGCTACTAAGCTTTTCTCCAAAGGCTTTGTGGTTTGTCTTAACTTCTTCCACCACTTCATCAGGAGCATTTCCTAAGAATTTCTTATTATTAATTTTTTTATCGTATTTCTGAAATTCTTTCTCACACTTTTTAATTTCTTTTTCTAGGCGAGAAATTTGTTCATTAATATCGATAACACCTTCGAGGGGTATGAAAATGTCTGTATGGGTTGTTGCTCCAACAATAGCCTTCTGTGGACGATTGGCTTTCTTATCACTTACGGTGAGATTGTTAACCTTTGCCATTTTCCTAAAGTTAATTTCATTATCAATGAAGTATGCTTTGGCTTCTTCGATATCAGTCATTAGAGTAACGGCAACTTCTTCCTTCGGCTTAATATTAACACTTGAACGTAAATTACGAATTACTCCAACCACATCAATGAAGCGATTCATTTCAAGTTGCTCCTTTGGAAAGCTTAGGTTTTTGTCAAACTCTGGATAGTCTTGGATGATGATTAGGTCCTCATCTTTCTCTTTAAGATAACCCCAAAGTTCCTCTGTAATATAAGGCGAAATAGGATGCAGGAGTGCTACAACCTGTTTAAAAGAATATTTTAAGACTGATGCCCGTCTGACCTTTGCTGCTTCGTCATCTCCACTAAAGATAGGCTTGGAAAGTTCGATAAACCAACTGCATAACTTATCATAGACAAAGCTATAGATTGAAGAACAAGAGTCATCATAGCGAAACTCTTCCATGGATTCATTCATCTCTTTCGCGGTAAGGTTGAGTTCACCAAGAATCCATTTCTCATGGGGGTCAAGGCTCTCTAGGCTTGGAAGCTCAGGTTGGGCTTTTTCAATAAAGGGATGAATAAAGCGAAATGCATTCCAAATTTTATTGATAAAGTTTCTATGACCTGCGATTCTTTCGGGGTCTAGGTTGATACCGCGGTTATATCCAGAGCCTGAAGCCAG
>Ga0136600_1000470_pt1 | contig 21673 bp, 20 predicted proteins | sample AntRauMFilla2698_FD_104634 | JGI IMG/M metagenome (GOLD analysis project Ga0136600, IMG submission 104634) | Saline lake microbial communities from Rauer Islands, Antarctica - Metagenome Filla 2 #698 | ecosystem: Environmental > Aquatic > Non-marine Saline and Alkaline > Saline | place...
GTCTTGAAGTCGTGTGTATCGATGACGATGCGCAAGGGCAGGCGCAGACGTTGATTCCGGCTTGTGAGATCGATTTCAAGAGGGTTGACGATGAGGCTTGGGAAAGCCTTGGCCGCGAGGCTCCCTCGGACCCACAAGCATTTTCACTATTTCTCCAAACGTTGCAGTGGGGGGTGCTGTCAGACAAACGCGAACCGGTCTCCGAAATCGACCACCGACCTTAACTCAGGCCACGAGTTGGCGCCATTCGGCCAAGGCGGCGGATCGGTTTTGCTTGAATGTTTCTCTGCGGTTCAAGTGACGCTCGTGGCTGAAGTGGTTCTGGACGGATGACTGGGCCGAAACGAATTTCTGCAAGGTCTCAAAACTGCGAAACTTGCCCATCGCGCGCTCCTTTCGCCGGAACAGGAGGTGGGAGTTTTCCGCCCGGTTGTTGAGCCAGCGCCCGGTCTCCTGGCGGCCGGCATTGCCGATTAGTTTCATCGCGGCTTTGTAGGACCCGAGCCCGTCGGTCACGACCACATGCGGATTGCCGTAGCGCTTCATGGCTTTGCGCAAAAATCTTAGCGCAGCATGGCGATCACGGCGCCTAGTGACATAGGCCTCAAGCACTTCGCCTTCGTGATCAACCGCGCGCCAGAGATAGTGAAGCTCACCGTTTATCTTCACGAAAACCTCGTCGAGATGCCACGCCCAGTTCGAGAACTTCTGACTGGCCACGCGCCGCTTGCGTATCTGCGCCGCGAAGATTGGACCGAAGCGATTCCACCAGAACCGGACAGTTTCATGTGTGATATCGATGCCGCGCTCGTGGAGCAGGTCCTCGATATTCCGCAGCGACAGCGGAAACCGGATGTACATCATCACCGCAAGGCGGATGATCTCGGGCGAAGTCTTGAAATATTTGAACGGATTGCGCATCGGGCAAGGCTAGGAAATCGAGCCCGTGCACTCAACCCGTTTTAATCTGACAAGACCGGCGGAGGGGCGTTAGCCGGTTGTCACGGCCCGAATAGGCCTGACCGATGGTTCTCAGTGCTGGGATCGGTTCGCCCCTCGGGATGCTCCCCGGACTACGCGGCCGATCGGCTCATCCCTCAGGAGAATAGCCGCGCCGCAATATGCGGCAGACCGTTGCAAGGCCTGTGACGTTTCGCCGGATTGCAAAAGACTGAGGGATGCGGACACTGTTTGCGTATTCTCGATAGGCGGCCTCGTTGAAGTGGTCAGGTGAGGCGGGACAGGCATGCTCGGACGACAACACAGGCAAGGCGGCTGGACGAGGGGTTTCGTGACCCTTCTCGCTGCACTGGCTGTGACTTGGGGGATGCTGGCTGGTCCCTCGCTGGCAGCATCGTCGGTCGATGCCGCAGGCGCCATGCAGGTGTGTTGTCCGGACCATGTCGAAATGCGCCATGCCGAAATGAACGCGTCGATGCCAATCGACTGTATGCAGATGGATTTGGCCTGCGGCAGTGACCGCGACTGCTCATCGCCGGACTGTTCGATGACAGCAAGCTCAACGGCGGCCGGGACACTGGACGGGTATCTCTTGACCACGCCGAGGCCGGGCCTCGAGACGCGCGGCCAGATAGCGTCCAGCCGTCCACGCAATTTTGCCCTTCCCATACCCAAACATCCTCCAAAAGCCTGACGACAGCCCCCGCTGTACGCGGATTTTCGTGCTTGTTTCAGTGAATTGGAGACATTGATGTTCCATACCGCGATGGCCCGCCTGGCCATGACGGCGCTTGTATTTGGTGTCGCCGGCCTTGCCGAGGCCCAGGACTACCCCCTGTCACTCCCCGAAGCTGTGCTGCTGGCCAGCGAGGCCGAAGAGCCCTCAGTCGAGGTCTGGCGAGCCCGCGCCGAAGCGCTCGACAGTCAAGGTGTCGCCGATGCGGCGCTGCCCGATCCGATGCTGAGAGTTGGGTTGGCGGGCGTTCGTCTGAGTGATTTTGATCGCAATCGTGAGGGCATGACCCAGGCGCAGGTTAGCATTCGTCAGATGTTCCCACGCGGTGACACCCAACGCCTGTCCCGCGAAATTCGCGAATGGGAAGCGCGTTCGGCTCGCGCCGCCGGAGCGCTGGAAGCCCGGCGCATCCGTTTGAGCGTCCGTGAAGCATGGCTGGAACTCTATTACTGGGAGCAGGCTGCAAGCTTGATCGCCGACCGTCGGACTGCGCTGGAACAGCTGGGCGAGATCGCCTCGGCCAGTTTTGCCGCCGGAGACCGCAACAGCCATGATGTTATCCGGATCGATCTGGAAACCCGAATGCTGACAACCCGCCTGGTGGAGATCGAGCGTAATCGCGCGGTCGCACGGGCCGATCTCGGACGCTATCTCGGCGACCAGGCCGCGACGCGTGTCTTGACGCCGCAATGGCCGGTTCTGCCGCCGCCGGAAGTGCTCGATACGATGCGAGCGCAATTGGTCCGCCATCCGGCCATCGCCATCCTGGACGCGCGGATTTCGGCTCGCGATCGCGGCGTCGAACTGGCACAGCAGCGCTACCGGCCCGGATTTTCACTGGAAGCCGGCTACAGCCTGCGCGATAGCCGCTCCGATCTGGCCTCGGTCGGAGTCGGAGTCGAGATGCCGCTGTTCGGCCATAGCGGTCAGGATGCCGGCGTCGCCGCGGCCCGCAGCCTGCGCGAGGCGGAGGTGCTCAATCGCGATGCGGCGCTGCTGGATCTGAGTCGCGAGCTGGTCGCCAGCGATGCGAGCTTGCGGCAACTGACCGAGCATGCCGCGCTCTACCGGACGGAGGTGCTGCCGCGTTCGCGCGAGACGGAGCAAGCTGTCCTACTCGCCTATGGCAATGAGCGGGCTGATTTTGCCGAACTGGTCCGCGCCGAACTGGCACTGCTCGATAACGAACTTGCCCTTTACCGAACCCAGGTCGATCTCCTGAAAATCCAGGCCCGGCTCATGTTTCTCGTCGGAGACCCGTCATGAATACGCGAAACCTCGTCACCGCACTGGGCCTGCTGCTTGTTGGTCTCATCGCCGGCGCTGGCCTGATGGCTGTGCTGGGCTCCCGCTCCGGGCAGCCGGATGTAGCGGATGAACCCCGCGTGCTCTACTGGGCCGCGCCTATGGATCCGAGTTTTCGCAGCGATAACCCAGGCAAATCGCCAATGGGGATGGATCTGGTCCCGGTTTATGAGAGCGATGATACCGCCTCGGACGAGGGCGCCATCCGCATCAACCCCTCTGTCGCGAATAATATCGGGGTGCGCACGGATGTCGTCATTCGCGGCCGCTTCCACCGGACCCTGTCCACGGTCGGTTATGTCCGGCCCGTCGATGGTCTGACGTCGATGCTTGATGTCCGTGCCGAAGGTTGGATCGAGCATCTGCCCGTCTCGGCAATCGGCGATCGCGTGACCCGGGGACAAGTGGTGCTAGAACTCTACGCCCCGGCCATCGCTACGGCTCAGTCCGAATATCTCCAGGCGGTTCAGATCGGGCGGGAATCCCTGCTGCAGGCAGCGCGATCACGCCTTGTTGCGTTGGGTATGGATGCCGACCAGATTGCCCAATTGGGACGGCGCGGCAGTGCCGGTCGCACCGTGGCCATTCGGGCGCCGCAGGACGGCACCGTCATCGCGATCGGCATCCGCAATGGCGCCTTCGTCCGCCCCGGCGGCCAGTTGATGACAATCAGTGATTTGGGGACGGTCTGGGTAATTGCCGATGTGTTTGAGGACGATGCACAGCGCGTCCAGACAGGTGACCAGGCCCGGCTGGAGACGCGCTCCCTGCCTGGCCGGCAATGGGTCGGCGAGGTGGAATATGTCTACCCGACCGTCAATCCGCAAACCCGCTCCGTGCCGGTGCGGATCCGGCTGGACAATGCCGACGGCGCCTTGCGGCCCGACATGTATCTCAATGTCGCAATCGAGACCGAGCGGCGCACCAATGTGCTGCAAATCCCGCTCGAGGCGGTCATCCGGACCGGCCGTTCAGAACGGGTGATACTGGCAGAGGGGGACGGGCGTTTTCGTCCCGCCAGCATCGTCACCGGTGCCGAATCCGGCGGGATGGTGGAAGTGATTTCCGGCCTCGCCGCCGGTGAGCGGATCGTCGTGTCGAGCCAGTTTCTGCTCGATTCCGAGGCAAGTATTCAGGGCGCTATGCTCCGCATGAGCCCTCCAGGCGCGGTGATCCACGAACCGGTGCCACCGGGCGATGATGCGCCGATGGATATTCGCACGAACGGTACCGTCCTATCGCTCATGGCTGGCCATGGCATGATCGAAATCGAACACCCGGCCATTCCCGAACTCGCCCGCGCCGCCGGCACGACGATGTTCAATGCTGTGTCAGGCGTCGACCTGTCGGGCATCGGTCCCGGCGCGAGCGTCGAATTTACGTTGGTGGACGCCGGAGAGGCGGACTGGCGGGTTGGCTCTATCGAGACGCCATCCGCGACTGATGGAGAGCAGCCATGATCGCGGCCCTCATCCGATGGTCGATCACCAACCGCATGATCGTCCTCATCCTGGCCGTATTGCTGGCCGGCTACGGCACATACTCCCTGTCGCGCACGCCGCTGGACGCCATCCCGGACCTGTCCGATGTCCAGGTGATCATCAAGACCACCTATCCGGGACAATCGCCGCAAGTGGTGGAGGACCAGGTCACCTATCCGCTCACCACCGCGATGCTCGCTGTGCCGGGCGCGGTGACGGTCCGGGGCTATTCCTTTTTCAATGACAGCTATGTCTACATAATCTTCGAGGACGGGACGGATCTCTACTGGGCCCGGTCGCGCGTCCTGGAATATCTCAGCCAGGTCGCGCCGCGCCTGCCCGCGAGCGCCTCACCGGAGCTAGGTCCAGACGCGACCGGGGTTGGCTGGATCTACCAATATGCGCTGGTGGATCGGACGGGCCAGCATGATCTGGCGCAATTGCGCTCAATCCAGGACTGGTTCCTGAAGTTCGAATTGCAGACCATTGAGGGTGTCTCGGAAGTCGCCTCCATCGGCGGCATGGTGCGGCAATATCAGGTGGTGGCCGATCCCGACCGCCTGCGCGCCTATGGCATCCCCTTGTCGCATCTGCGCACGGCGATCCAGCGCGGCAATCAGGAAAGTGGCGGCCGCGTCATCGAAATGGCCGAAGCCGAATATATGGTGCGCGCCTCGGGCTATATCCAAGGCATCGAGGATCTCGAAAACATCCCACTTGGCCTCAGCGAGGCCGGCACCCCGATCCTGCTCTCAGACGTGGCCGATATCCGGCTCGGGCCGGAATTGCGCCGCGGGCTTGGCGAGTTGAATGGTGAAGGCGAAGCGGTCGGTGCCGTCATCATCATGCGCTATGGCGAGAACGCCCAGGCGACCATCGATCGGGTCGAGCACCGGCTGGACGAGTTGCGAGGCTCTCTGCCTGACGGCGTCGAAATCGTGACGACCTATAACCGGGCTGGCCTGATTGACCGCGCCGTTGAATCCCTGAGCGAAAAACTGATCGAGGAGTTTATCGTCGTTGCGCTGGTGTGCGTGATTTTCCTGTTTCACATCCGCTCCTCGCTGGTGATCGTGTTCAGCCTGCCCTTGGGCGTATTGGCGGCTTTTGTTGTGATGAACGCGCAAGGCATCAACGCCAATATCATGTCGCTCGGAGGGATCGCGATTGCGGTCGGCGCGATGGTCGATGCGGCGATCGTGATGATCGAAAACCTGCACAAGCATATCGAACGAGAACCGCTGACGCCGGAGAACCGCTGGCGCATTGTCGGCGATGCCGCATCCGAGGTCGGACCGGCATTGTTCTTCTCGCTCTTGATCATCACCTTCAGCTTCGTGCCGATCTTTGCCCTCGAGGCCCAGGAGGGCCGGCTATTCCATCCGCTCGCCTTCACCAAGACCTATGCGATGGCAGCAGCAGCGGGCCTGTCTGTGACGCTGGTGCCAGTGCTGATGGGCATCTTCATTCGCGGCAAGATCACGCCGGAACACAAGAATCCGGTCAACCGGATCCTGATCGCCGGCTATCGCCCCTTCATCAATCTGGTGATGGTACGTCCCTGGGCGATGATCGGGCTGGCTGTGCTGGTTTTGGCCAGCTCGGCGGTGCCGCTCTCACGCATGGGCAGCGAGTTCATGCCGGATCTCGATGAGGGCGATATTCTCTACATGCCCAGTGCCTATCCGGCCGCCTCGGCGGGTCGGATGGCCGAGCTGTTGCAGCAGACCAATAGCCTGATCATGACGGTCCCCGAGGTGCTGACAGTATACGGCAAGGCCGGCCGCGCAGACACCGCCACCGATCCGGCACCGATGTCGATGATCGAAAGTACGATCCAATTGCGGCCGCGCGAGGAATGGCGTCCGGGCGTGACGATGGATGATATCCGCGCCCAACTGAATGCCCTGGTCGATATCCCCAGCCTGACCAATGCCTGGGTGATGCCGATCCGGGCGCGTATCGATATGCTGGCAACCGGAATCAAGACGCCGGTCGGGATCAAGATCGCCGGGCCAGACCTGGCCGTCATCGCCGAAATCGGGCAGGAGATCGAGGACATTATCGCGGGCGTGCCCGGCACCGCTTCGGTCTATGCCGAACGGGTTACCGGTGGCCGCTTTGTTGATATCGACCTGAATCGTCTCGAGGCGGCCCGTTTCGGGCTCAATGTCGCCGACGTCCACGACGTCATTCGCACCGCAATCGGCGGCATGACGGTGACCGAGAGCGTCGAGGGACAGGAGCGCTATCCGGTCAATATCCGCTATCCGAGCGATTATCGCGGCTCGCCGGATCAACTCAGATCCCTTCCGGTGATCACGCCGGGCGGGGCCCAGATTCCGCTCGGGCGTATCGCGGACATTTCGATTGGTGCCGGGCCCGGTGTCATCCGCAGCGAGAATGCGCGGCTGAATGGCTGGGTCTATGTCGATATTGCGGGGGTCGATATCGGCACCTATGTCGCCGAAGCTCAACGCACGCTGTCGGATCAGCTCGATTTGCCGCCAGGTTATTCGATCCGCTGGTCGGGACAGTATGAGTTCATGGAGCGGGCCAAGGCGAAGCTGGCCGTGGTGGTGCCGGTGACCCTGGTCATCATCGTGCTGCTGCTCTTCCTCAATTTCCGCCGCCTGATCCCGGTCCTGTTGATCATCGGCACGCTGCCGCTCGCCCTGGTTGGCGGCATCTGGCTGCTCGACTTGCTCGGCTACAACATGTCGGTGGCTGTCGGGGTGGGCTTTATTGCCCTGGCCGGGGTGTCGGTGGAAATTGGCGTGCTGATGATCCTCTATCTCGAGCACGCTCTGGCAGACCGCCGAAAACTTGCCGCGGATGAGGGGCGTGAGTTGCGCCCGGACGATCTGACCGCGGCTGTGATCGCGGGCGCCCTGCTGCGCGTCCGTCCGATCATGATGACGGTTGCGGTGATCATCGCCGGCTTGTTGCCGATCATGCTCGGCAGCGGCACCGGTTCGGAAGTGATGCGCCGCATCGCAGCGCCGATGGTTGGCGGCATGATCAGCGCGACCGTATTGACCTTGCTGGTGATCCCGGCGGCATTTTTGATCTGGCAGACAATTGAGCTGCGCCGGCGGCAGCGGCAATTGCCACAGTCTGGAGGCGTGCCGGGCGAGGTTTAGACGGAATTTGGAGCCGGTTCAGGGGCCGTGTCGTCGATGAACCGGCTCAGGATTCCAATCGAGATTGGGTTGACCGCGGGTCAGGATTGTCATGCCGGCCCCGCTGCACCCGAATTGAGGGGTGTGGCAAAATGGCGCGTAATACCTCCACGGTTGCCCGGAGGAGTGGAGCATGATTGTGTTGCGTAGCCTGATGTTGGCCCTGGCTGCGGTCGGCCTGGCGCTGGCCTCGACTCAACCGGCATGGGCGCATCCGCCCGAGGAACACACAGACGTCGCGGTTGATCGGTCGGCCGCCGCCGCTCCGGTGGCAGCAACCGAAGAAATTCCTGCCGCGACCATGAATGCGTCACTCCACGAGCAGGCTGCGCCTCACGACCACGACGCAGCCTCCGCGCACCAGGACAGCAGCCCAGCCGCTGTCGCCGTTCAAGATGAGGCTGTCATGCCGCGGAGCCATGATGATGCGGCCCCGCATGAACATGGTGCGGAGACGGCGGAAGGCCATCACAGCGAAGTCGCACCGAATGTGCATGGAACCGAGGCGGCGGACGTCCATGGCGCGGAGGGCGGGCACAGTCACTGGGGTGATAATGGTGCGAACACGCCTTTGGAGAAGGCGATTGAAGGGCTGGGTGTCTTCCATTCGCTTCTGGTGCATTTTCCGATCGCCTTGATCCTGGCCGCCGCTCTGGCTCAGGCGCTCAATCTGGCCGGTACGCGGATTACCAATGCAGACACAGTCCGGTTTCTGGTCTGGGCAGGCGCGTTTGGCGGCCTGGCAGCGGGCCTGCTGGGCTGGGCACATGCCGGGCCGATGGCGAGCGACGAGGCCGGTGTCATGCTGGCGCATCGCTGGATCGGCTCATCCCTGACCCTAGGACTGTTCGGCGTGGCTGCTGCAGTCGAATGGCATCGGAAGAGCTCGAGCAGCCGTTCCGCCCTCGTGTTGAATTTGAGCTTGTTTGCGGCGGCTGCAGCGGTCGCAATCAACGGCTTTCTTGGCGGTTCGCTCGCACATGGCGGCGTTACCCATTTGATGGAGATGTGATCATGAACACCTGTAAAATGATGGCGGCCGGTGCGCTCCTCCTGTTCGGCGCAGAGGTCGCTTCGGCTGATGAACCTGCGGACGTCAGCGCGGTGTTGGAGTCTTATTCGACCGCGCTGGCGGCTGAAGATGCCAGTGCTGCAGAGTCCTGGGTTCTCGCCGACGGCGATGATTTCACGATATTTGAAGGGGCAGGAGAGGATATTGGCTGGGCAAATTATCGCGACCATCACCTGGCGCCGGAATTTGCCTCCGAGGACGTCAGCTTTCAGGTTTACGACTGGTCAGGACATTCGGTTCGAGTTGGTCACGACGTGGCGGTCGCGACCTTCGATATTCGCATGGAATACACGGTTCGCGGCGAAGACCGCACCCGCGACGGGCACGGAACTGCAATACTGACCCGGACGGCTGTTGGCTGGCGCATCCGGCATTTGCACACATCTTGAGGAGAGGGCGTATTCATGGACGGTAACGAGCTTGACCGGCTCTTTCGGGAACTGAAAGACCGGCCCACCTTGCTGCAATCGGGCACCTTCGAATCCGATGTCTGGCGGAAAATCCGGCAGAGTGTCAACTGGCCGGAGCGCATGATGGCCGGCTGGCACAAACTGGCCCCCGCGATCGCCTGGCGGGCAGCGCCGGCGGCGCTGGCTCTGGTGATTGGCGGCATTTCGGGGGCGGCGATGTCGGCTCCGCAATCGCATGACGAGTTGGATGTGTTCCGCGCGAACTCATCCTATCTGCTTGCTTCGAAAATGGATTCTCAGGAGGCTCGGCATTGATGCTTCGCACCGGTCTTGTCGCAACGGCTTTAGGGTTGATTGGCGGGTTTCTCGGCGTTTGGCTGGGGCTCACTTTTCTTGGGGGCGGCGCTGCCGATGAGGCGAGTTTCCACAATCTCGTTCATGAAGACCTCGTCCTGTCGCAACAGCAGGAAGTGGCAATCGCCATGCTGGAGCGGGAGTTTTCGGTTCAACGTTCCAATGACGAGGCGCGGATGAGCAGTGCGCGCCAGGCTCTGGCAGTGGCGTTGCTGCGCGACCAGGCGCTCTCGGACGACGTAACACGTGCTGCGGCGAATATTCATCGGGCGATGGGCGATTTGCAGCTTGAGACACTCAGCCACATCCTGGCCATGCGCGCCGAACTCGACCCGGACCAACGTGTCGAGTTCGACAGACATCTCGCGCGAGCGCTTGATGTCGAAAACTGAGAGCGGCAATGGGCCTGCCTTGTCCGATGCCGATCTGGCAGACCGCGCCCGATCCGGTGACAACGCGGCCTTTGGCCAGTTGATTCGCCGGCATCAGGACGCAATTTTCCGCTTCCTTTCGCATCAAGTCAGCAATCGGGCAGATGCCTCCGATATCGCCCAGGAGACCTTCGTGGCGCTGTTCCGCTCGCTGGACCGGTATGATACCGACCGCCCTTTTCTGGCCTGGGCCTTTGTCATTGCACGCAACAAGGCGCGCGATCACCATCGCCGCCGCACTGCGCTGCGCTGGGTGGGCGTTGACGATGAATATGACCGCATGGCCTCGCCGGCACCGGATCCGGAACGCGAAGTCGCGGATCGTGAGGAGCTTTCACAGGTCGAGCGCCTGATCCGGGCCCTTCCCGAGGGGCTTCGAACGCCATTGCTGCTCTCGGCCATGGAGGGCATGTCTCATGAGGAAATCGGCGCGGTGATGGATATGTCAGCGAAAGCCGTTGAGGTCCGGGTCTATCGCGCCCGCAAGTCTCTAAAAACGCAGCTCTCGCGTGAGGGCTGAGACGGCCCGGACCGTAATCCTTGCATCGAATGCGCGGCCCCCGAAACAATCTCGAAGGGGCAAGCCAAATCTGATCCAAGGAGAAGAACCATGAAGTCACTCGTTATTACGTTGATCGCCTCAGCCAGTGTGAGCGTGGTGGGCGGTGCCGCCTGGGCTCAGGAGCATGACCACGGTTCGATGACTCAGGAAGCGGCCACCTCCATGCCGACGATGGAAGATTGTCGGTCGATGCATCACGAGATGATGGAACGCCATGCAGCCAATGACGCCGCGGCTGATGCGCCGGCCATGTCAGGGATGGAAGGCATGTCCGAGGCCATGCGCGAGCGCATGTCGCAATGCCATACCATGATGCAAGCGGCGCATGGTGAGGATGACGACGCCATGCACCACGCTGGCGCCGGCGCGATGCATCAGCACGAACCCGCCACCGACGCGGATGATACCGGTCACCAGCATGGTGAAACCTCCCAGCCGCACTAGCGGGAAAGCCAATTGGGGGCATGTGGCAATCGCCGCTGATCACGATCCGGGTCGATAGACCGCAGGCCGGGCCGCAGCGCCCATTGCCGCCAGATGAAAAAGGCTCCGAAGTGTCCAGCCAATACAAAGTGAACAGCCTGAGCCTCGCGGGTGCTGTCGCCATGGGTACTGGCGTCATGATCGGTGCGGGCATATTCGCGCTCACCGGTCAGGTCGCCGAGCTCTCCGGGCCACTTTTCCCATTGGCCTTCCTTCTGGCCGCGGTGATCAGCGGGTTCAGCGCCTATACCTATATCAAGGTGTCGAACAAATACCCGTCGGCCGGAGGGATCGCCATGATCCTGCACAAGGCCTATGGGCCGGCCACGATCACCGGCGGCGCGGCCATGCTGATGGCCTTCTCGATGATCATCAATGAGAGCCTGGTGGCCCGGACCTTCGCCACCTACGTGTTGCGCCTGTTCGACGTGGGAAGCACCGAAGTGCTGATCCCGGTTTTGGCGCTGGGGCTGATCATCTTTGCCTTCCTGGTCAATATTGCCGGCAATCGGGTCATCGGAGGGCTCTCCAAGCTTGCGGCCATCGCCAAGATTGGTGGCATTCTCGTCTTCGCCATGCTGATCCTCTGGGCCGCCGGATTCAATTATCAACCGGCGACCGCAGGTGATGACACCCCAACCACGATCACCGGATTTCTCGCCGGCGTCGCGCTGGCCATCCTGGCCTTCAAGGGCTTCACGACGATCACGAATAGCGGCGGTGAGTTGAAAAACCCGAAGCGAAATGTCGGCCGGGCGATCATGATCTCCCTGGCGATCTGCGTCGTCGTCTACCTGCTGGTTGCCTTCGCCGTTGGATCAACATTGTCGATCACCGAGATTGCCGCCGCACGTGATTACTCGCTGGCCGAAGCGGCCCGTCCGGCCTTCGGCAATGCCGGTGTCTGGTTCACCGTCACCATTGCCATCATCGCGACGGCCTCCGGGGTGATTGCCAGTGTTTTCGCGGTCTCGCGCATGATCGCCATGCTGACGGATATGAAACTGATCCCGCACAAGCATTTCGGCATGCCGGGTAATATTCAGACCCACACGCTGGTTTATACCGTTGTCGCGGCGGGCGCCCTTGCGGCGTTCTTTGATCTGGGCCGGATCGCCTCCATGGGCGCGATTTTCTATCTGGTCATGGACGTGATTATCCACTGGGGCGTTCTGCACCGTTTGCGCGAAGATGTCGGCGCCAATCCGATCGTGCTGGTCGGCGCCATTCTGTTTGATCTCGTCGCGTTAGGGGCTTTCCTGGTCATGAAGGCCATGAGCGATCCGGCGATTATCGCGATCTCGGCAGCGGGAATCTTCGGCATTTTTGTGTTCGAAAAACTCTATCTCGCCCGGCGGCGCGAACCCGACGAGCCGCAAAAGGCGGATCATCATGGCTGAAGAGAGCCCTCCAGAACGCCTAGTGTACGCGATCCTGGGCTGGCTATTGGCGCGATCGGCCGGCAAAGCCCTGAACCTGCGTGAGTTGACATTTGAAGACGGCTCCATCGGTCGATGGCTCAGACCGGATATCAGGCGATTTGAGCGAGCGGTCGATCTCAAAACCCGCGAAATCCGGCGCGTCGATGCCGCGCGCCCTGACGCGTTTGGCAACCGGCTCATGGTCGAGATGACCGTGCGCACACTTGCCGCCTACCGCGCATTGATCGAAGCGGGTGTTGAACGAAGTTGCGCAAGAAAGCTCGTCGCCGACATCGGCTGGAACATCTATTCGAAAATGTTGGCGCTTTATTCCTGGCCCTTCCGCTTGATCACGCGCGATCCGGCAAAACGCATCAGCCGCACGATCAAGGCGCTGTTGTGGTTTCCATTCAACCCCCGGGGCGCTCCCGGTTATGCGGTTCAGCACTGGGAGGCAGACGGCAACACCTACACGCATTTCACCCACTGTCCGCCGCAGAGTTTCGTGCGGGCGCTCATTGCGTCGGGGGATGATCGCGGCGACCTGGAAGCCTTCCGCGAAAGCTGGTGCCGCTATGACTGGCCGGGTGCCGACATCCTCGCAGGTGACGGTGCGCGCGGTCATTATGAGCGGCGCCAGACCCTGTCACACGGTGATGGCGTTTGCGATATGTGCTGGCGGGGGCTGGGCGAAGGCCAGTGAACTGACAAGATGCGGCTGCGGCATCGCAGCCTGCTCGCGGGAGCTAGATGCTGGCCGCCCCCCCATTCCGAAAGCGTGCAGTGGATGTCGCGTCAGCATTACAGCCACCGCAAGCGCGGACTGACTGGTCAGCGATGAAACAGCCGATAAAGCGGGACGAACAGGACGGCAATATACCAGCCATAGAGAAACGAGCCAATGGCACCGAACAACACGCCCTGCGGCGTCAGCCACTCGAAGCCGGGCAGGAGCGGAGCCCAAGCTTCGTGCATATGAAACCGGTCCGGCGCGATCAGGCCGAAGATGATGCAGAGCAAGTAGGTGACCAGCAGAAAGCTGGACAGGGTCAGGCCTAGCGGCACAAGACGCGGGCCCTGACGGAATGGCTGTTCACTCATGGCTTGGTCCTTTCATGGTTTCACACGAGGAGTACGCTTGAGCAGACCTTTCCCCTCACGTTCGTGATTATCGGAAGTTGTCGCGTCGGTTCAGATGTCGTTCGTGGCTGAAGTGGTTGCGGACGGATGAGTGGGCGGAAACAAATTTCTGAAGGGTCGCGAAACTTCGGAACTTGCCCATCGCTCGCGCCCTTCGCCTGAAAGGTAGATGGGAGTTTTTAGCGCGGTTGTTGAGCCAGCCCCCGGGTCTCCTGGCGGCCAACATTGCCTATCACTTTCATTGCTGCCTTGCATGCCTTCAGCCGATCCGTCACCACGACGTTCGGAATGCCATATCGCTACATCGTTCTGCGCAAGAATTTCAATGCTGCCTTGCAATCGCGACGTTTGGTGACATAGGCTTCAAGCACTTCACCCTCGTGATCGACCGCGCGCCAGAGATAGTGAAGCTCACCGCTTATCTTCACGAAAACCTCGTCAGGGTGCCACGCCCATTTCGAGAAGTTATTGCTGGAAACCCGCTTCTTGCGGATCTGCGCGGAAAACATAGGCCCAAAGCGGTTCCACCAGAAGCGCACCGTCTCGTGCGCGATATCGATGCCCCGTTCGTGGAGCAGATCCTCCACGTTTCGCAGCGAGAGCGGGAAGCGACTGTACATCATCACCGCCAGGCAGATGATCGCCGGGGAAGTCTTGAAGTATTTGAACGGATTACCCGTCCGGGAAGGCTACGGAATCGCTGCTCAACGCTCAAGCCCAAGTTCCTCTGACAGAACCCTGGCAACTTGACCGGAGCGTGTTCGGAAGGCAGAAGACTTGCTCTTGAATCCAAAGGGACCAATGAAAAACTTCGTGACCCTATTGTTGATTTTGCTCCTGGCTGGCCTTGGGCCAGTGTCGGGTGCGATTGCGCATGCGCACGATGTTCATTCGTCTGATGACCACGCGGCCGCTGAACTCTCGACCTCTCCACATCAAGCAGTCCGCGATGCAGTGTCTCATCATCCTGGCGACGAACGGGCGCTTCACGCCAAGGCGGAGCGTGCCCTGGATCACTCGACATTTGAAGCGACGCCTGCCGACTATGAGGGCGAAACTTTTCACCTTCATAAGACTATGGACGGGGCACCTGACGGTGCCGCGGCGACGAAATTCGTGATCGACTTCACGCCGATCTCACGCAGCTTGGAAAATTCCGATCAGATTATCGGGCCGGTGCCCGCGATCTTGCCGCGCCCTCCCAAACAGATTCTGTAACGAGACGACGATGTGCTTTCCGGTTCCGGCCGGAAGCTGATCTGCATTCGTATACAGGATTTTCCCATGACCATGTTTCATCGCATGCTCGCGCTCGCCGCGATGCTATTTGCCTTGGTGTCGGCGCCCGCCAATGCCCAGGACGCTCCTCCACCCCGGTTGTCGCTGCTTCAGGCCGTAACGCTGGCCCTGGGCGACGCCCCGGAGATGACTGCGGCCCAGGCCCGGATCGAATCGCGGCGGCATTTGATCGATGCTGGCGCCCGCCGGCCCAATCCGAGCCTCGATTTCAGTTCCGAAGGCGTGCTCGGCACCGGAGACCACAATCTCCTGAACGAGGGCGAGGCAGCAGTTGGAATCATGCAGCCGCTGGAACGCGGTGGCGATCTGGTTGCACGCCGGACTTTTGCCGAACGGGACCGTGATGTCGCTGTCGTGACGGCGGAACTTCGCCGGCGTGACCTCATCCAGACAGTGGAACTGGCCTATCTAGACGTTCAGGCGGCCATTGCCCGGGCGCGGGTTGCCGAAGAACGCGTTATCGCACTTGCCGAACTGGCGGAGGTCGTTGATCGGCGCGTGCGAGCCGCTCGCGATCCGGTCATGACCCGGGATCGCATTGAAGCTCGCCTCGCGGAAGCGCGTATCGAAGCGAATTTGGCGCAGCGTCGTGTCGTCTCGGATACGATGGCGTTGGCGTCCTATTGGGGCGGCACGTCTGATTTTACCGTTGATGCAGACGCGTTCTATGAAGTGGCAATTATCCCATCTCAGACGGAAGCCGGTGACACGCCGGAACTTGCCCTGCTCAGAGCGCAGCGAGCGAGAAGCGACGCTGAAATCGGGATGGAAACTGCACGGGCCGTGCCTGATGCCAACGTCGGGCTGGAAGTCCGCCATTATCAGTCGTCGAACGATGTCGCGCTCGGTGTGCGTTTCTCAATTCCGCTTCAGGTCTGGAACAGCAACCAGTCGAACATCGCCTCGGCCCGTGCGGAAACCGCTGCCATTGACGCCGACTTCACCGCCCGTCAAAGGCAGACGCAACGCGACATTCAGCGCCTGCAATTGCACCGCGAAGGGGCAGCGGCCGAACTTGGTTCACTCGATAGCGCTGTTCTGCCCCGTCTCCGGTCATCGTTGGAACAGGCCAGAACCGGTTTCGCCCGCGGCAATTTCTCGTTTCTTGAGATTCACGATGTGCAACGCGGGCTGATGGATGCCCAGCTCCGCCGCGTCGACGCGATCCAATCCGTACACCAGTCCGATATTCAACTGCGCCGCTTGGGCGAGTTGGACCCAATCGTTCCGCAAGGCCCGGGAGCCCGATAATGAAAATTGCCCCTTGCTCGCCATTCAAATGGTTAATTCTCTCATTCGCCGTCCTGGGCGCTGCTTCGTGTTCGCAAGGATCAGCGAATGGCAATCCGGAAGATGCCATCGCTCTTGAAGGCGCTGCCGATGAATATGAGCGTGGCCCCCATCGCGGGCGGATGCTTCGGGAGGGCGATTTCGCACTGGAATTGACCATTTTTGAAGATGGTGTTGATCCGGAATTCCGGCTCTTCCCCTATCTCAACGGCGTACCAGTCGCCCCTTCCCAGGTCACTGCGGTGATTGAGCTGACCCGCCTTGGCGGCATTGTTGACCGGTTCGAGTTCACGCCCCGGGACGATTATCTGATCGGCGCCGGCGTGGTGACCGAACCCCACTCTTTCGACGTCGCGGTCACCGCCCAGATGTCGGGCGTGAACGGTCGTTGGCAGTACGAATCCCACGAGGGCCGGACCACTATCTTCCGTGAGCAAGCCGATGCGGGTGGTGTCGTCGTTGCGCCCGCCGGACCGGCCACGCTGAGTGAAACCATCGAGGTTTACGGGGAGATCGAGCTGATGCCGGAAGGCAGAGCCGAACTTCGCGGATGGTTGCCCGGTCGTATTGTTGCCTTGAGTGCCAGCATTGGCGACACTGTGAGGGCTGGCCAGACTCTGGCCCGCGTCACCGCCAATGACAGCCTCCAGACCTATTCGGTAACCAGCCCGATTGATGGCGTCGTCATCGAGCGACGTGCGACCCTTAATGCGCCGACCAGTGATGCACCGCTTTATGTGGTCGCCGACCCGACGCAGCTCCACGCGGAACTCTTCATCTATCCAGGTGATCTCGCCGCCCTCGCGGCCGGTCAGAGTGTGACGGTTGCCAGCACTACGGGCGACCGCTCCGTCGAAACGCAGATCGAGTTTCTGTCACCGATAGTCAACCCCTCCAGCCAGCGTGCCATCGCGCACGTGGAAATTCCCAACCAAGCCGGTCAATGGCGTCCGGGCGAGCGGATAAGGGCGACGATCCAGGTCGGCACGTTCGAGATTCCGCTCGCCGTTCGTACTGATGCGCTGCAGCGGTTCAGGGATTTTACCGTGGTCTACGCCCGGATTGACGACACCTATGAGGTGCGAATGTTGGAGTTGGGACGCCAGTCCAGCGACTGGACGGAAGTCCTCGGCGGGCTTCGTCCTGGCGAGGTCTATGTCAGCGAGAACGCGTTCCTGATTACCGCTGATGTGCTGAAGTCCGGCGCTAGCCACGACCACTAGGACGAAATCATGTTGAAATCTATCATTCTGCAATCGATCCGGTATCGTTGGCTCGTTCTCTTTCTCATCATCGCGGTCTCGGCGCTGGGGGTCTGGAATTTCCAGCGCCTGCCCATCGATGCGACGCCTGACATCACCAATGTTCAGGTGCAAATCAATACCGAGGCCGAGGGGTTTTCACCGCTCGAAGCCGAGCAACGCCTTACCTTCCCGATTGAAACCGCGATCTCCGGCATTCCAGGCCTGAGCTATACGCGTTCGATATCGCGCTATGGCCTGTCCCAGGTCACCGTCGTTTTCGATGATGGGACCGACATCTATTTCGCGCGACAGCTGATCAATGAACGCCTGCAAGGGGTCAGGGACCAGCTCCCTGAAGGCATTACGCCGGAAATGGGCCCGATTTCGACCGGGCTTGGCGAGATTTTCATGTACACGCTCGACACCGAGCCGGGGGCCATGCGGGATGACGGTTCGCCATGGACGACGGAAGACCTTCGAACTGTGCAGGACTGGGTAATCCGTCCGCAATTGCTACGCACGCCGGGGGTTGTCGAGGTCAATACAATTGGCGGCTATGTGCGGCAATATCACGTCACGCCGCATCCGGATCAACTCGCTGCCTACGGCCTGACATTGGACGATGTGGTCGAATCTCTCATCCAGAATAATTCAAACACCGGCGCGGGCTATGTCGAGCACAATGGCGAACAGCTTCTGATCCGGTCATCCGGGCAGGCCGAACGCATCGCCGATCTGGAAGCCGCAGTTATCACCAATCGGGACGGGCAGCCCGTGCTTGTCCGCGATGTCGCCGATGTCATCCTCGGTGAGGAAATGCGCACGGGTGCGGCCACCGAAAACGGCGAGGAGGTGGTTCTCGCTACGGTCTTCATGCTGATGGGAGAAAACAGCCGCCAAGTCGCTCAGGACGTCGCCATTCGCCTACAGGAAGCATCGTTGGCGCTCCCGCCGGGCGTGGTCGCCGTCGCCATCTATAATCGCACCGAACTGGTGGATCGCACCATCGAGACGGTCGAGAAAAACCTCGTTGAGGGTGCGCTTCTCGTCATCTTCGTGCTGTTCTTATTGCTCGGCAATGTTCGCGCCGCGATTCTGACGGCTCTGGTCATCCCGATTTCCATGCTGATGACGATCACCGGGATGGTCGAAAACCGCGTCTCTGGCAACCTGATGAGCCTGGGGGCGCTGGACTTTGGTCTTATTGTCGATGGTGCCGTCATCATCGTCGAAAATTGTCTGAGACGCCTTGGAGAGACACAGAATCGTCTGGGTCGAATATTGACGCGTGACGAACGATTCCATGAAACAGCCGAAGCGGCGGCGGAAGTCATACGCCCGTCGCTGTTCGGCGTGCTGATCATCACGCTCGTCTACATACCGATCTTCACCTTGACCGGTGTCGAGGGGAAGATGTTCCATCCGATGGCCTTCACGGTCGTGTTTGCCCTGACATCGGCCATGATCTTGTCACTGACCTTCGTCCCGGCGGCTGTCGCCATGATTGTCTCCGGAAAGGTTCAGGAAAAACCCAATTTCGTCATGCGTGGTGCGGCGAGTTTTTACGCACCGGTCTTGTCGCTGGCCTTGCGGCTGCGTTGGGCTGTGGTCGCCGTCGCGGTTGTATTGGTTTCGGTGGCGGGATGGTCGGCCTCGCGAATGGGCTCTGAATTCATCCCGCAACTCGATGAAGGCGATATTGCCCTGCACGCCCTGCGGATTCCGGGAACCAGCCTCGGCCAAGCCATTGAGATGCAGACGCTGCTGGAACGCCGCATCCTGGAGTTTCCGCAAGTCGAACGTATTGCCTCCAAGATCGGCACCGCCGATGTGGCGACCGACCCGATGCCACCGAGCGTCGCCGACACCTTCATCCTGTTGCGACCGCGTGAGGAATGGCCCGATCCTCGCCTGCCAAGGGAAGAACTCGTCAATCAACTGAGTGCGGCCGTGCATGAACTGCCTGGCAATCGCTATGAATTCACTCAACCCATCGAGATGCGGTTCAACGAGCTGCTGTCCGGCGTCCGGGCGGATGTGGCGGTGAAAGTGTTCGGCGATGATCTGGACACATTGCTGGAAGTCGGTCAGCGCATCGAAAGCCTGCTGGAACGGGTCGAGGGTGCCCAGGACATTTCCATCGAGCAGGCCACCGGGCTTCCGATGATGCAGATCGAGCCGCGCCGCGAGGCACTGGCCCGATATGGATTGACGATGGAAGATGTTCAGTCCGTGATCCGCACGTCATTGGCGGGGACCCGGGCCGGACAAATCTTCGAAGGTGACAGGCGTTTCGATGTCATCGTCCGGCTGCCCGAACCTTTGCGCGAAAACGTGTCGCGCCTGGAACGCCTCAATATTCCACTGCCCGACAATGGCGAGGGCCGCACCGAATTCATTCCGCTGCGGGAAGTTGCCGATATTGAGCTGACCATCGGGCCCAACCAGATCAGCCGAGAAAATGGAAAGCGGCGCATTGTCGTCACCGCGAATGTGCGGGGGCGTGACCTTGGATCATTCATCGCAGAGGTTCAGGAATTGGTCCGCAACGAAGCGGCCATTCCGGCCGGCTATTGGGTCCAATATGGCGGCACGTTTGAGCAATTGATTTCGGCGGCCAACCGTCTGAGTCTGGTTGTGCCCCTGGTGCTGGTTCTCATATTTGGCCTTCTGCTGGCTTTGTTCCGCTCAGTTGGCGATGCCGCCATCGTATTTTCCGGCGTGCCGCTGGCGCTGACCGGAGGCGTCGCTGCACTCCTATTGCGCGATCTGCCACTGTCGATTTCAGCAGGGGTAGGATTTATTGCGCTTTCCGGGGTCGCCGTGCTGAACGGCGTCGTATTGCTCACCTTCATTCGATCCTTGATGGACGACGGAAAGCCGCTGGACACGGCGATCCGCGAAGGCGCGCTGACACGCCTCAGGCCGGTCCTGATGACCGCTCTGGTCGCCAGCCTCGGCTTCGTACCGATGGCGTTCAACATCGGTCCTGGCGCTGAAGTCCAGCGTCCGCTGGCTACCGTGGTCATTGGCGGGATTATTTCCTCCACCATCCTGACGCTTATCGTGCTTCCGGCACTGTTCCGGATCGTTCGAGGCTTCGCCAACAGGCATCGCAAACTGCCGGAAGGAACTCAGACATGAGTATGACAGCGGCAATGTGGCGAGGTCTCACCACTGACGGGCAGAGAATAGTTGTGAACCGGAGATATTCATGAATACAGCAGCGATTTCGGCGAGAACCGCCCGCTGTGGCATGGGCCTGTTCTGGGTCATCGCGTTCTTGGTGCTGATGGCGGGCGACGCCATGGCGCATGGAGTCACGGAGGGCGATAAGGGGTATATTCAGGAGATAACGGGTGTTCACCTGATCTCCTTTCTCTACCTCGGCGCCAAGCACATGGTCACCGGCTACGACCACATCCTGTTTTTGTTCGGGGTCGTTTTCTTCCTCTACCGCCTCAAGCATGTCGGCATTTATGTCAGCCTGTTTGCGCTTGGCCACTCAACGACCATGCTGGCCGGCGTGTTCTTCAATATCGGGCTCAATGCTTATCTGATCGATGCGATCATCGGGTTGTCCGTGGTCTACAAGGCTCTGGACAATATCGGTGCCTTCCAGCGCTGGTTTGGTGTCCAGCCCTCGACCAAGGCTGCGACCCTGATTTTCGGCCTGTTCCACGGCTTCGGTCTGTCGACCAAGCTGCTGGATTATGACATCGCGCCCGACGGTCTGTTTCCCAATCTTTTGGCGTTCAATGTCGGTGTCGAAATCGGCCAATTCCTTGCGCTCGCCGTCATTCTGATTGCGATGGGATTCTGGAGGCGAACGACCAGTTTTGGAAGGCACGCCTACGCCGCCAACGTCGTGCTGATGTGCGCCGGTTTCATTCTCATTGGCTATCAACTCACCGGCTATCTGATCGCCTGATCGGGCTTCAAGGAGATTTTTCATGTTCAATTCCCAACTCCCCGCACGCGAGGACCTTCCCTCGACCGCAAGCCTGCTCAAGTCGACCGCTATTGCCCTGGGTGCCGCTGGCGTCCTTCTGGTGACGGTTGTCCTGCCGGCCGAATACGGCATCGACCCGACCCGGATCGGCGGAATGCTCGGCCTCACCTCGATGGGCGAGATCAAGATGCAGCTGGCCGAAGAGGCCGCAGCCGACAGGCAAATCGCTGCCGAGATCGTTCCGGCGGATGTTCCTGCCGACAATAGTAGTGCGGCGATTGTGCCAGCGGCCGAAAGTGATCAGGCGATACCGGAAGCGGGTTCAGAGCCTGTGGCAGTGGTCTGGCGCGA
>Ga0136600_1000472_pt1 | contig 21642 bp, 16 predicted proteins | sample AntRauMFilla2698_FD_104634 | JGI IMG/M metagenome (GOLD analysis project Ga0136600, IMG submission 104634) | Saline lake microbial communities from Rauer Islands, Antarctica - Metagenome Filla 2 #698 | ecosystem: Environmental > Aquatic > Non-marine Saline and Alkaline > Saline | place...
ATGACGGGCAAACGTTAGGAAATACGATTTCTTTTTCATTTGCTGAATCAGATTCTATTTTGCGTACTATTTCAGGAATTACATCTCCAGCTCTTTGCACTATAATTTTGCTATTAAGCATTAAAGATTTTTTCTTTATTTCTTCACTATTGTGTAAAGTTGCACTTGATATATTAACACCATCTATATTAACAGTTTTAATTTTTGCAACTGGAGTTATAATACCTGTCCTGCCAACTTGATATTCAACATCTAAAAGCACAGATGGGGCTTGCTCTGCTAAGAACTTATATGCAATTGCAAATTTTGGCGACCTTGATATGAAACCCAAGCGTTCTTGAAGTTTGTATGAATTTATCTTAAAAACAACTCCATCAATAGGAAATTTTAATAATTTTCTTTTATCGGATATAGCTTTGTAATACTCAATTGCATCTTCTTTTTTACTAACTAGTTTAATATTATCATCGGTTTTAAAACCTAGTTCTTGCATTAGATTAATTTTTTTAATTTGATCTAATTTTTCATGACTAATTAAATCATAAGGCAAAAAATTAAGATTTCTTGATTTTGTTATACTGTAGTCTAATTGTCTAAGAGCTCCAGAAGCTGCATTACGTGGATTGGAAAATTGTTTATTTATTTGAGTATTCAGTGTTTGAAAAGATTCATATGTCATAAAAACCTCTCCTCTTATTTCGCCACTAAAATTAGAATTCAATTTATGGGGTATATTTTTAACAACTTTACAATTATTAGTAACATTTTCCCCAACAAAACCATCACCTCTGGTTGCTCCTGTAATTAGCACGCCATCATCATATATTAGACTAACTGCTAAACCATCTATTTTTACTTCACAAACGTACTCAACTTCTTTATCATTTTCGGTATTTTTTTCATGAAAATTAAAAAAGTCTTCATCGGTAAATGCATTAGCCAATGAATACATTTTATTACGGTGAGTATGCTTTTTAAAACTGGTATTTGATTTAGCCCCTACTTTTTTAGATTCATTATTAGAGACTAATTCAGGATATTTTTTTTCTAATTTTTGTAATTCGTTAAAAATCTCATCAAATTCATAATCTGATATAAGGCTTTCATTTAAATTATAATAGTGATGATTGTATTTTTTAATTAAATTTTGAAGCTTAAGTATTTGTTTTTTTATATCATCTAAGGACATCAATATCGCCCATGTATTTTTTTAAACACTGTGGGATAACTACTGAACCATCTTTTTGTTGGTAATTCTCTAATACAGCTATTAAAGTCCTGCCCACTGCTAAACCTGACCCGTTTAAGGTATGAACAAGTTCTGATTTATTATCTTTTGTTTTATATTTAAAGTTCATTCTTCTAGACTGGAAATCTTTACAGTTAGAACATGATGAAATTTCTCTATAAGTATCTTGTCCGGGTAACCATACTTCTAAATCAAAGGTTCGTGATGCACTAAAACCAATATCAGAAGTACATAAATCAACTACTCGATAATGTAAGTTTAAAGCATTTAATATTGCTTTAGCATCTTCTAATAATTTTTTATGATGAAGCTCACTATTTTTTGGAGTAGTAATCCAAACAAGTTCAGTTTTCTCAAATTGATGTTGCCTAAGTATGCCAGATGTATCTTTTCCATAAGCACCAGCTTCAGAGCGAAAGCAATTTGTATTTGATACTAACTTTAATGGCAACTCACTTTCATTATACTTTCTACCTGATAACAAATTAGTTAAAGGAACTTCAGCGGTTGGTATTAAATATGAGTTCTCATTAACTTTAAATAAATCATTCTCAAATTTGGGCAACTGTCCTGTGTTAAATAATGATTTATCATTTACGATAACAGGTAAATAATACTCAGTATAATCATTTTTCTGTGTATGAAAATCAATCATAAATTGTGAGAGAGATCTATGTAGCCTAGCTAAATTGTTTGCCAACACCATAAATCTTGAACCGCTTAGATTAGCGGCTTCTTTTAACATTAAACTTGATTTAATTGATTCAATTTCAAAGTGGTTTTTTGGAGCGAAATCAAATGTTGGTTTTGTATTACAAGACTCAAGTATTACATTTTCTTTTTCTGAAAAACCTATGGGAGCATTTTCACATGGTATGTTAGGTATGACATTTAAAAAATCAGCTTGCTCTTTTAATATTGTATCATTTGTTTTTGACAGCTCATTTATTGAGGTGTTTATTTTTTCAACCTTTGATAGTAAATCTGCAGAGCTTTCTTTATTGGCTTTTGCTATCCCTATTTCTTTAGAAATAACGTTTCTTTGATTTTGCAATGACTGTAAGTCAAGTTGTACTTTTTTTCTTTTTATTTCTATATTATCAAACTTTTTTACATCTAAATTAAAACCTTTTAGCTTTAATCTATTTGAAGCGTTTATAGAATCTTTTTTAAGGAAATTTTTGTCAATCATTTGTGAAATGGCGTCCCCAAGGGGGTTCGAACCCCTGTTCCCGCCGTGAAAGGGCGGTGTCCTAGGCCTCTAGACGATGGGGACAATAATTTAATTTTTTTATTTGCTGGAGTTAGGCGGGATCGAACCGCCGACCTCTTGCATGCCATGCAAGCGCTCTCCCAGCTGAGCTATAACCCCTTAAAGGTTATGCACTCATTATAAATCATTAAATATTGTTGTCAATAATTAATTGAATAAACTATAAAGGGGCTTAAAGCCCCTTTATAGTTTATTATAAGTATGAGATTAAATATTATTTAGGTTCATACTCTTTGCTTTCTTCTACGCCGCCATCTGCTAATGAAGGTAAAGTACCTGCATCTTTTGAGTCAGTATTTCCGAAACTTGTCAGAAGAACTCTTAAAGTACTAGCTATGATTTCCTTGGTTTTGGTAGTATATTTTCCAATTCCATTTACAAAATCTTTTGCAACTTTTAAGTTTTTACCAAAAAGTTCCTTTTGTTTTTCTACAGATAAACTAGTTATTATATCTTTAAAGTCTTCTAAGTTATTAGTTTCTTTTAAAGTATTTATAACAAATTCTACGGCAGCTTCGCCATCAACAATATTTAGTAGGCCCTGTACATTATGTTCAAACTTACCTAATTGTTCGTTGAGGTACTTACCAGATTCTACTTGCTTTTTAAAAGAAGCTAATGTGCCACCTTGTTTATTTATTGCTTGACTTAAGTCTGTATCACCATCAAAACCATCTAGAGAATCTATATCTTTAAAGAATAAGTTAAACATTATTTTAGCAGCAACAGCTTTGGCTTTCTCAGTAGCTGCTTTTTCCCACTCAGATATAGTTTTATCAAATTCATCTTTTCTTTTTGATACTTCTTCTAAAACTTCTTGTATATTAGCTTCAAGTCCTGCTATTACATTCTCTACAGATTTAATTTCTTTTCTCATATCAACTATTTCTTGAGAAGAACTAGTAAATCTTTTAATAATACCTAATGATTTGTACTGTTTTAATAAATCCTCTAACTCTTTCTTTTTTTCTTCTATTAAAGGACTTGCTTTAGATTTAGTTGCTTCATACATGTTTTGAGCTTCTTTTAACAAGTTTTCAAAATGTTTTTTAGCTTCATCTAAAATATTAACATTTTCTTCAGCTAAATTAATCTCAATATCTTTAGCAGCCTCAATTTTTTTCACCTGAGCTTGGAAAGAGTTGTATTTAGTTTCTTCAACTTCACTATCAACTTTCTTAGTTATAATTAATTGAGTTGGCGCTGAAACATTTTGTACAGATTCAATTTCTTTTCCTTGTACATTACCATCCACAGATTCAATTTCATTTCTTTGCACATTGCCATCCGCAAAAGTTTCATTAGGTTTTTTTGCCACTAATGATTGTGCCTTAGAGATAACTGCTGTGGCTTTTTTTATAATTTCTTTATCTTTTGATGCTTCAGTCTTTATAATTGGTGAAGATTTTGGAGCATTTGTTGCTAAGTATTCTTTTAAAGTTAAACTTTGCTTTGAAACACTTTTGCTAGATACGGCACTTTGAGTACTGGTTATGATAGTAGGAGCGTCGTAATTTGTTTGTGAATTTGTTGATTTAGTAAATAATTTTCTATCATCTGAGGTGGTGTTATTTAGCACATTATAACCTAGAACATACGCTGTTCTATCATCTTGGTTATCTTCATTAACATTTTTAAGATGCTTGTTATCTATAACTAAAGCAACTACAGATTGATCAGTAATTACATCTTTATTTTTAAGTGCAGATTCGCCTTCTTCTTTACTAAGAGGAACTAAATCACCTTTAGTATTGGCCCAGAAATAGTTAGTTTCATCTGTGTCTTTATTATATACTGCGACTACATCATCTAGCTTTACGTTATCTACTGTAGCATTAAATAAATCTTTAGTATCTGTAACTTTGTTTATAATAACGTCAATATCTCTTTTTGGTAATGTATAAAACTTAGATTTTAGCTTAGAACCACTTTGGTGTTTTTTTGAGCTGCCGATAGATAAACCTGTGTAAAATCTTTTACCAGTTTCATTATCTCCTGAAAGCTCTAGTAATAAATTGGCTGAATCATTTAGTTTAAAATCTACTTTTCCAAAAAGACCATTCATGTTGATATTTTCTTCTTTGTTACCATTTCTTTTTCCAAAGTAATAATACCCGACTTGAAAAGACATTCTTTGTATTTGTGGAATTACAAATTCAGCAGACATATCGAAGCCTGCTAATGCTCTTAATCTGCTATTAGATTCCTCTTCTTTAATTCTAAGTATATTTCTACTTACTTTATACTGATTCAAATTCTTTCTTTTATCAGACGCGCCCTGCTCAACTTCAAATTTAATTTCATCTGTAGTTTCTATAACAACATCTTTATTATTTAAAGGATAATAACCATTAAATCTAATATCAACATTCTCTGTAAACCACTCTGCGCCAACGGTTATTTGATAAAAATTCTGTTTATTTTGCCTTCTGTAATCAAGGTTAGCAAAACCACCAAAAATGGAATTGTATGATTCTACATGGTGCCTGTAACCAAACCCAACATTTAACTCATTTGCAAAGCCAATTCTAGACATAAGAGCCATATTAAAGTGTAATATATTGTTTTCACTTTCAACTAAAGATTGTAATAATGAACCTCGAATAATGCTATGACCATACGTACCGCCTTTAATTACAACTTGTTTGTTAGTAATTAGAGGTTCATTGCTTGTGCTTTTAAACACTGTGTTATCCACATCAGAATTATATGCAAATGCACTGGCAAATATTGATGAATATATTAAAGATTTTTTAAGTAAAGATTTTTTTAGAGAAGAGCTAGAGTCTTTAATCTTATCTTTTGAGTATGAATGATTCAAGGTTTTCATAATTATAAAATTTTCCTAGGTTTAAATTAATTTCTGGTGCTTGACTAAGTTTGTTAACTTAAGCTACCTGTATTAATTAAATATAGTACAAATCTCAAATTATGAAAGCGCTACGAATGATAATGTCGTAACGCTTTATATAGTTTGTTATTATTTTATTTTATTAGCTAATTTTAATGTACCTACTAGCTTGGAAAGTGTATCAACTAACTTAGCGAAAAGTTTTTTAAGATTATCTTTAGCACTATCATTTGTTGATGGCAATTTACCATTAGTGATGGTTATGCCTAATGTATCAAGGTCACCAGATTGCTGGACAAGAAGTTTAACAATCTCATCGACTTTTTTCATTATGCTTACAAGTTTTTCATTAACATAAGCACCAGCGTTTACATTTGTGCGAAATACTCTATTGGCAATTTTGCTTACATCAATTATTTTATTTAAATCTAAATCATTGTTATTCTGTGCAATTTCTAATAATACATCCATGATAGCTTTTTCGACTTTATAACTGTTACTTTGAGTATCAGTTCTTTTACTTAAATCTTCTTGCCTAGTTTGAATTGGGGCAAATATAGGTTCTAAGTCCTCTACATGTGAAGTTACATCTTCATGTGAAGTTGCACCTTCAAAGGCATTGCCACCTTGAACGGTAGTTAGTCCAGAAGGTTTTACTAAAGCAGCTTGGGCATCTTCAACAGTGGTTATTACAGCAACGGCAGTTTCTCCAGAAGTAGTAGAAGGTTTTGCTAAAGCATCTTCAGCATCTTCAACAGTGGTTATTTCAGCAACGGCAGTTTTTCCCGAAGCAGGAGCCTGTGCAGTTCGCTGAGAAATATCTTTAATTTCCTGACGCACCCTAGCTTGTAAATATGCTTGATGAGAACTTAATAATATTGAAGTTTTTTTATTTTTTACTTCTAGATCACGATTTTCTGCTTTTAGGTCTCTAATTTTTGCTTGTAGGCGATCTTTTTCATTATTTTTATCATGAAGTTGCCTAGAAAGATTACCGTTAGTCTCATTCATTTTTTCAAGTAATCTTAAAAATTTTGGATTAGTTGCATTAGATGAACTTATATCTAAATGTGTACTTAGGCTCTCGCTTTGAGTTGAAGAAGAATCTTGTTCAAATTGGCTAACAATAATAGCATTAACGATACCTTCATTACTGGTTTTAGCTACAATATCTCCGTGATTATCATGATATTTTTCATTGCTTTGTTCTTTGTTAATATCAAAAAATTTCGTTGTGCCTCTTACATCATGGGCCAAAATGACATTAACTCTAGGGTTAGAAAATATATTTTTATTAGTTACAATAGAATCTAATACACTCTTACTGTTTGGACTTTGATTTTTACTATCATAAACTAAAGTATATTTATCATTTTCATATTTATAAAACTTTATGGAGTTATCCTGGGAGTTAGCTACTGCAATAAAGTCACCTTCTTTGTTATTTCTAGCTGTTACTTTGCTTACTGTTTGTGATTTTTGATCAGATAAAACTAAATCTCTATCACGCATGGTTAACTGATAAAACTTTTTATTTAATTTAGATAATTTGCTGTCGCTACCAAGATGAACTTTAACATCCATACCAACGTTTAATTTAAAGCCTTTTTTGTTATCCCAAGAGGGCTCAAACATAACTTGTGCGCTTTTATTGACTGCGAACTTAAAGTTGCATGAAAGACCATATAAGTGGTTACTTTTTAATTTTAAATTATCATCTTTCTTACCATAAAAATAAAATAAGCTAGGTGTTAATTCAAGCTTTTGATTAAAATTAGGTGTATATGAAAAAGAAAAATCTGTGCCAAACATAGGAACTAAGTATTTTTGTCCACTATTAGATTCAAGTACTAAATTTTTAGCTTGGAAATCAATTTTTAGGTCTTTCTCATTTCCAATGTCTACAGCATCGTTATTAAACGGCAAATAGAAATTTAACCTAAAATCTTTGTTGCTAGTAAATAATTCTAGCCCAATGGTTATTTGATGGTAAAAATTAGAAATTTGATGTCTTAAATCATAATGTACAAAAGCACCTAAAATAATGTTTTTGTTTGCTGTAAGGTTTCTAAAACCAAGACCTACATTAATTTCATGTTTGTCAAAATCCCTAGTCATATAAGCTAAATCAAAGTGAGTCAAACCATTTTCGTTTGTGGTTAATGGAATTAATACACTAGGTCTTATTATATTATTTATATTTTGAGATGATACGTTATCCCCGATAAATTCACTACCTATAGTGATGTTAAAGGGAAGGAAGTTTGTCTCAACTTCTTTTGCAATTAAGGACATACTTGAGGCGGATAATATAGCTAATGCTAATGTTGAATATTTATTTTTCATATATAATTTATAAGTTTTTGCTTGTTTAAAATTGTTTACGGGACAATACAAATGTTTTATTAGGTTAGCCCAATATAATATCTCTATATCATATTGTAAAATAAAACATCTTTTTTTGTATTTTAGATAAATCAGTAAAAGTTGTTTTATTTATATTGCTTAAACAAAACCCAAAATAAATTTTGTGTTTTCTAACATTGTCCCAGCTATACTCTAATTTTATTATTGTACCTAATTTAACCATGAAGTCAAGTTTTGCGAAGATAATCTTTAAATGCTTTTTATTCTCATCTTTCTCATTTTCATTAAAAAAGTAAGCAGCACCAGGCCCTAACTTTAGTTTTGAGGACTTATGAAAGTCTGTAATAAAAGAAAAATCAAAACCTTTATAAGATGATTTTTCATTTGTAGTTTCAACAACTTTTAGGATAAAATCATTACTTTCTTGAAAATCTGAAAAATCTAGTGCCTTTGAAGTTACCTGTTTACTTTCTCTTATGGGAATATAAATATTTAATCTTATATCAAAAGATTTTAAAAAATACTCAAGTCCTAAATTAAACTGATAAAATATTTTTTTGTCTTGATATCTTATATCAAAATGACAAAAGCAACCCATAACACAAAGTTCTTTATAATAATGCCTATAGCCTGCTCCAAAATTAATTTCATGAGTTGAAAAATTATCATTAAGAAGTGTTAAGTCAATATGTAAAAAATCTAGGTTAGTTGTAAAGCACGGTAATAACATTTGAGCTCTAACTAAGTGATTCAATTCCTTTAAGCTGTGAAATTTATAATCTATATTAAATAAGAATTTATTAGGTAGATTCATATCCAAGTTATTAATGTCTAATTTAGATATGAATAACTCGTCAGATTTTTCTGAAGGCTCAGTAATTTTTTTTTCTTGGATTATCTTTTCACTACTGGAGTGCGAAAAACTAAAAAGGATTAAAATCAGTATATGTTTTATAGTTTTTACTTTTAGCACTTTAGTGTTCACTGGTTTTAAAAGGTGAATAATCTACTTACAAATAAACTTTATATTTAAGTGACTATAAATATCTTCTAATTCTGATTATAGACTCTTTTTTACCTAACAAGAATAAAATCTCATTAATACCGACAGAGCGCTCAACACCGCTTAGAGCAAATCTAGTAGGGGTACCGAAGTTTTTAAAGCTATAAGAGTATTCTTTTAAAAAACGAGATATTTCTTCTTTTAATAATTCTTGTTCTAAAAATGATTTTTCATCTAAATTAATTAAGAAGTCCTTGAAGTTTGTAAACATATCTAGCGTATTTTCATCAAAGGTTTTTTTTGGTAATGAGTGACTATCTAAAAAAAGATAAATTACACTATCAGCTACTTCATTTAATGTGCATGCTCTATCTTTGTAAATAGAACAGGCTATGTTTAAAGTTTTATCGTCAATTTTAGATTGAAGCTGATGCTCGACAATTGTTTTAATTTCATTTTGATATTCTTTAATGTCTGACAAATAATGCTTGTTAAACCATTGTAATTTTTTAATATCAAATTTTGCAGGAGAGAGTTGCACCTTGTCAGTAGAAAATACTTTTATTAACTCAGCAATACTAAATATCTCGTCATCATTATGAGACCATCCAAGTTTGGCTAGGTAATTTACCATTGCTTTTGAGACATACCCTCTATTTTTAAAAGCTAAGACATCAACCGTATCAAACCTTTTAGACATTTTTTTACCATGTTCATTTAAAATCATAGGAAGATGACCGTAAATTAGTGGTTTTTTAGAAAGGGCTTTACAAAGATTAATCTGTTTTGGAGTATTATTAATGTGATCGTTACCTCTAATAACGTGCGTTATATTCATTTCTAAGTCATCAACTGTAGCTGCAAAGTTATAGGTAAATCCTCCGTTTGATTTTCTTATAACCCAATCATCAAGTTCAGCATTTGGGGTGGAGATTGTGCCGTAAATTAAATCATCATAGATGGTTTCACCAATAGAAGATTGTTTAAATCTTATGACCATATCTTTTTCAAATGGTAGATTAAGGTTTTTGCATTTACCATTATACTTAGGTTTCAGGCCAAGATTTAATTGCTCTTCTCTACTTTCCTCTAAGTCAACAGATGAGCAGTCGCAAGCAAAGCATAAGTTTTTTTCGATTAGAACCTTCAGATAATTTTCGTATAAATCATTTCTATCTGATTGAAAAGTTATTTCACTATCTGAATGAATGTTAAGCCAGTTAAGGGCTTCTAAAATGTTATCTACAGCCCCCTTTTTATTACGAACTGTATCAGTATCTTCAACTCTTATAACAAACTCACCATTGTTTGCCTTGGATGCTAGATAAGCAAACAAAGCAGTTCTAGCACCGCCAAGATGAAGATAACCGGTGGGACTTGGAGCGAACCTAGTTTTAAAAATTTCAGACATTTTTCCCTACAAATTGATTTAAACGCAGACTTTAGATACTATAACCATTTGGTTAAACCAAGGCAATGAATAAAATATTAATACCACCAGCAACAATAGTTGCAATAGCAGTAGTTTCTCTCTTGATTAATATATCTTCCATATTAGTGTTTACTATAATGCCTGAGTACCTAACTATTACATTGGGTCTTACAAACACAGGTCTTGGGATTTTTGAAGGTATAGTCGAATTTTTGGCAATGTCATCTAGGGTATTTGCCGGAATAATATCTGATTATATCAACAAAAGAAAACCCATGCTGTTGGTTGCTTATATCATTACTATGATAACAAGACCTCTTTTTGCTATCTCTTCTAGCGTATACAGTTTTTTTATAATTCGTTCGTTCGACAGAATAGCAAATGGAATTCAAGCTACCCCCAGAGAATCTATAGTGGGTGATTATTCCACAGATGGTAAAAGAGGAAGTGCCTATGGCTTTAGACAAAGTCTCGGTCTTGCAGGTTCTCTTATTGGAGCAATAATAGCGCAATATCTAATTAGTAGTAGCTATTCAAATTATAATGATATTTTTTTACTAAGCGTTATTCCCATAACAGCTGCCATCTTCATTTTAATGTTTTTTGTTAAAGACAGGAAGAAAAACACTTCTAATACTGAAATCAAAGAAAAAGCTACTTTTAAAAAATTTATTAAAACTGCTTCTGAGATGTTTCAAGTAAAATACAATAAATATTGGTTAATTATACTATTAGCCTGTGTTTATATGATGGGTAATTATAGTGGTTCGTTCTCAATACTAAGATCAATTGAAATAACAAAAGACAGCTCGTTTGGTGCTTTTTTAATGATTTTTCAAAACCTTGGTGGTTTCATGGCGGCCTACCCTTTAGGAGCATGGGCTGATAAAAATTATAAAGTAAGAAATTACTTATTAGGTACTGGTTTTGCTGTTTCTATATTAAGTAATCTTTTGTTCTTTTTTGCAACTACAAAATTTATGGTTTTATTTGCTTCTAGTATGTGGGGTATTCAACTTGGTATCACACAAAGTTTGTTTTCAGCAAAGATAGCAGACAGCGTGAAAATGGAACAAAGAGGCAGTGCTTTTGGAATTTATTATCTTGCTATTGGATTGATGATATTAATTGCCAATACCATATTTGGGCATATTAAGGATAACTTTTTAGGAGGCTATGAGTTCTTGGCTAGTAGCTGTTTTGCTCTTGTTAGCATTGTAATATTAATAGTTATGCATTCTCGCTCAAAAAAATTCTAATTTTATTGGTGGTGACTGATTTATCTGCAACAAGCTGTCTAAATTGTCTTGCATTTGGAAGGCTAAACATTAAACCTTGCATAAACTTGGTGTAGTAATTGATATTTTGAACCTTTAAAGAATCCACATAATCAAGATAACCAAGGCATACATCTTGATAGCTAACTTTTGTTTTATTAAGCTCGTTAAGAATCATAGGGTTTTGAATAACAGCCCTACCTAACATAACCCCGTCTAAATTACCCATTAAGTTAAAATCGGTAAATGTTTGTAATCCACCGTTTAATATGATTTTCACAAAAGGAAATTGAGCTTTAATTTTATACACCCAATCATATTTTAAAGGCGGTATATTACGATTTTCTTTAGGAGATAATCCCTTAAGCCATGCCTTTCTGGCATGTACATAAAAGACAGAGCAGCCAGCATCGATTAAACTTTTAATAAATGTTTCAAAATACTCATACGAATCAAACTCATCAACTCCTAACCTGCATTTTACCGTAACTGGTATTTTATACTTACAAGTTTCAATTAAACTTTTAGTTAAGTTGGCAGCATGAGTTATATCTTTCATTAAAAAAGCACCAAACATACCACTTGAAACAGCATTACTTGGACAGCCCATATTTATATTTATTTCATCATACTCGTACTCCATGGCTATTAAACATGCCCTTTTCATATCATCTATGTTAGAACCACCAAGTTGGAGAACGAGTGGGTTTTCTTTTTTATGAAACCCTAAAATATTATCTTTATTTCCATTTATAATAGCGCTTGCAGTTATCATTTCCGTAAATAGTAATACATCTTTACTAATTAATCTTAACAAGTACCTATAATGTCTATTGGTATAGTCAATCATAGGGGCTACACTAAATTTGCGGGAAAAATTAATATTCATAATCTTCTATAATTAACTGTGTTTTTTTACCATTAAAATTATTTATAGATAATTTGTATGTTAGTAAAATACTTTGCCCAATACACAAATCATCAATTACTTTATTAAAACCTATAGCATCAACATAAATATGTTCATCTTTTAATACTAATTTTGTGTGCAATTCTTTTAAAATTTTATAATCTTCAACTACAAACTCACTTTTAAAAACTGGCTCCAAAAAACCCTGTCCCCATGGGCCACCTAAGTATATGGCTTCACAAAAATTTAGATCTAAGGTTTTATAATCCAATTCAGCATCAATTAATGTTTCTTGAGCCGTTGAAATAAGATTTAATTTTATTAAAGTTTTAGTTAATGCGTTTGCAAAAGGCTTGATGCTGTTATCTTTTAAGGTAAGACCACAAGCCATAGCATGGCCACCAAATTTTTCAATAATTGTATCATCTGTATCAGCTATATATTGTAATACATCTTTTAAATGGATCCCTAAAACAGAACGAGCAGAGCCTTTGATAAAACCGTCAGCTGCTTTTGTAAAAATAAAAACTGGTACATGATATTGTTCTTTTATCTTACTGGCGACAATACCATTAACACCTTCATGCCAATCTTTGTGATATAAACAAATACTATTAATTATCTTTTCTTTTTGTAATAAAGTTTCTGCTTCTTGGACTATATTTGTTTGAATTTGTTGTCTATTTTTATTTATATTAATTAAAGAATTTGCATATACCATGGAATTATTTTCATGATTTAATAGACATTTAATCCCTATACTCATATCTTCTAATCGACCTGCTGCATTTAGCTTTGGGGCTATTTTAAAGGCCAAGTCAGTAGCAGTTGCCATGGTGCAGTCTAAATTAGATAAATCCATTAAGGTTTTTAACCCACTGCTTGCTTTGTTATTACGAATTAGATTTATCCCTAACTGAACTAAAATCCTATTGTTATAATCTAACTTAACAACATCAGCGATAGTGCCAAGCGCAACTAAATCTAAAAATTGCATCATATTTACATTAATACCTGAGTTTTGTTTTAATACATCTCGAAGTGCCAGTAATAAATAAAAAGCTACGCCAACTCCAGCAATAGATTTACTTTTAAAAGTACAATGCTCTTGATTAGGATTTACAATTATTGCATCTGGGAGTTGTTTTAAGGCTAAATGGTGATCTGTGATAATAACATCAATATTTTTAGATTTAGCATAAGACACGCCTTCTATACTGGTTATACCATTATCTACGGTTATTATAAGGTTACAGGGAGCTATTTTATCGACAATGTCACTTGTTAAACCATATCCATCTTCTAATCTATTTGGGACAAAGTAATTTATTGGGCAATTAATAGCCTTAAAAAACTTAACAATAATAGTCGTGGCTGTGGCTCCGTCAGCATCATAATCACCAACTATGCATATGGATTCTTGGTTAGTAATTGCTTGATAAATTCTTTGTGCAGCTTTTTCTACGCCTGCTAAATCTTTAAAGTGTAATAATTTATTTGCAGAGTATTGAGTTTCGTCCAAATCTAAAATGCCTCTATTGGACCAAATTTGTTGCCAGATATCAGAAAATTTATTTATTTTTGTGTTCATGCTTTTATTTTATAGTAAAAGCAGTTAACTAGTCGAATACATTAATTAATTGTACTAGTTTTATTCTAATTTATCTTTAATGCAGCTACATGCTTTATCATGGGCGTGGGGATCATAAATTCCGCTTAATTCATCTGGAAAACATAATTTAGCCTGCCATTTTTTAACATTTTCGGGTAAATTGTATGGAATTATCCATCTAGACTTACTTCTAAATTTATTTTTATTTGATGATTGTAATACTTTAGGATTGAAATCTAACTCAACGCCAAATAAAACATTACGTACACACTCAAATTCAACAACTTTCTCAACTATATTTTCTGCAATAGTAAACTCTGCTAGTATGCCTTTTCTAAGTAGTTCAGGAGCCTCTATCTTTCCTTTGATAGTAGTATTCTTCCAACAAGGATTTTTGGTTATAATTATAGAGCAGCTAACCTGCTCTAAATCTTTTTTATCTTTTTCTTTTAAAGATTCAGTACTATCAGCTTTTGTACTTTCTAAGGGCTCATCAGCTCCCAAGTAGAAAATAAAGATACTTAAAAGAGATATTAATTTATATAAAAACTTAACTTTTGTCATAATTTATAATATAGTACATTTTCGGAGAGATGGCCGAGCGGTCGAAGGCGCACGCCTGGAAAGCGTGTGTACGTTAATAGCGTACCGAGGGTTCGAATCCCTCTCTCTCCACCAGTTTTTAATTATTAAAACTTTCTTTTTATAACTTCTAAGTTAAAAAAACACCTGAAAATTTTATAATCCATATAGTTAAGCTTAAGCTTACTCATATAATAAAAACCATACAATAGCAAAATTACAACCTACTCTTTTTATCTTAAGATTCAACAAAAACGTACCTTTATAAAAAACTAACATCTATTAAACCAGGAAAAAGATACACATCATGCTTTGATGAAAGAGCAAAAGCAGGCTTCTGGTAGTAAATATAAAGGTAAAAAGTATTGAAAAGCAAAAATAGCCTAAAATCATCAGTAAATCTAAGTCTCTTAAGGCTCAACAAACATCTGGTAAGATAAATTTAGTAATTGGTAAAAAGAAACAGCAATTAACCAAAGAGTTATTGGATTTAAAATTGCCTGAAATTATTTTGCCAACATTTTCGCTTACATCAGCGAATGTTAGCTCTAATAACTTACTATCAATAAGTGGTGCTGACTATAGCAAAAAGAACGTAATCCTTGGTTTGCTGAGGTGGCTAATTTTACCATAAGTTCTGATAATGGGGATATTGAATGTGATGCTAAAAATGTTGTAGAAGCATACAACAACTAAACTTTAATTATTATCTGGATTGAATGAAATCGATAGTAAAATTAAAAGTTATCACCGCTTTTTGTATTAATTCCTAGCGGTATTATCAGTTATAAAATAAGGATGAATATAGTATAATTATGCGCTTCAGGTCCGGAAGCCTTGGCGTAGGTTGATGATCTAAAGGTGTCGCTAGGCACATAATGGGTTGTGGTTACCATCTCCGTAAAGTTACAAACATTCTAACTTTAATGGCATGCTGAACTTAAAAACTTAGAGGTGTTTTGCCGATAAAGCGTCTGTAATACCTTCTTGATTATTTTAGCAACCTCTAATATACTAGCCGTATGAAAGATAAAAAAAACTCTAGCCTTGAAGTAATGCAGCGTAATGCCCATAAGGCGGAAAAGATGCTCAAGCTACTCGCAAATAAGAACCGGTTAATGATTTTATGTCATCTTGTGAAAGGTGAGAAATCAGTAGGCCAACTTGTTAATTTAGTGGGAATATCAAGCTCTGCTCTTTCTCAGCATCTATCTAAGATGAAGAAAGAAAACTTACTTAAAGACAATAAGCAAGGGCAAATGGTGTATTATCGCATTATTAATCCAGAGGTAGAGGCTGTTTTATCAACACTATATTTGATTTACTGCAACAAATAATAAAATTTTAATCTATATATTAGCAATTTCTAAAGTAAAAGGAGAAAATTATGCCAATAAAATCTGTTGATGCAACTACGCTTAAATGCTGGATAGACAAAGGCGAAGCCATTTTAGTAGATGTACGAGAACCATTTGAACATAGTGCACAAAATATTCATGGGGCGACATTGCTTCCGCTTGTAGATGTCAACAAAGGAATATTACCAGACACAGGGAAAAAAAAGCTGGTGATTCACTGCCGCTCAGGTAATAGAAGTAAAAATGCTTGTGAAAAACTTCTGGTAGAAGATTCAAGCCTCGAAATTTATAATTTAGAAGGAGGTATTTTAGAGTGGGAAGAGACAGGTTACCCTGTCGTATCATCAGGAAAATTTTTCTTACCATTAGATAGACAAGTACAACTTACAATCGGTTTATCTGTACTTATAGGTAGTGTACTAACCTACTTTGTAAACCCTTTATTTGCTTTGCTAACAGGTTTTTTGGGTGCCGGGCTCAGTTTAGCTGGCCTCACGGGATTTTGTGGTCTCGCGGTGATGATGGCAAAAATGCCATGGAATAAATTATCCGATAGAAATACAACCAATTGTAGTGTTAAATAATGATGTTCTTGGGCTACATCCTATCCATATTCATGGGACTAACATTAGGCTTAATCGGTGCTGGAGGATCAATTCTTACCGTTCCTATTTTAGTTTACATGTTTCAGGTAAGGCCAGTTATAGCCACAGGATACTCACTACTAGTAGTTGGTATCGTCTCCCTATCAGGAGCAATAAGCTATTGGAGACATAATCTGGTGAATATCAGAGCAGTATTGATATTTGCCATTCCTGCTATGCTAACTATGCTGGCTACTCGAGGCTATATCATACCAGCAATTCCTGATCAGATTATTGGAATCACTAAGGATGTATTCTTAATGTTGCTATTTTCTGGTCTGATGATTATAGCTGGAATGTTCATGTTAAAACCCTTGAAGTTTGTTCCTAACCAAACCAGTACCCTTAGCACTAGACGCATTTTTATAATTATCATTGGCAGTGCTGTTATTGGAATACTCACAGGCATGGTGGGCGCTGGCGGCGGATTTCTTATTATACCAACCTTGATAGCACTATTTGGTTTGCCAGTTAAAGAAGCCATTGGCACTTCTTTGGCAATTATAGCTATTAACTCATTAATTGGTTTTCAGGGAGACATATCTACTGGCATTCAACTAGATTTTCAGCTAATTGTAACCTTCATTAGCTTAACATTACTGGGTATGTGGCTTGGCACAACGTTTGGCAAGCGCACGGATGGGGCAAAACTCAAGACATTATTTGCCTTGTTCACACTACTTACAGGCTTTGCTGTGTTTGGCAGCGAATTGCATATTTTACTAAACTAACAACATATGAGAAATACATGAAAATAGAACCTTTTTTTGATTCAGATACTGCAACATTCACTTTTGTAATCAGCGACTCATTAACTCAAAAATGCGCGATTATTGATTCGGTTATGGATTATGACATGCATGCGGGCAAAACATCTACCATTTCGGCGGATAAGGTGATCGCCTACGTGAAGGATCAAGGCTTAGAGGTAGAGTGGATATTAGAAACTCATCCTCACGCCGACCACCTTACCGCCTCACATTACTTAAGAGAAAAGATGGGAGGTAAAATTGGTATCGGAGAGCATATTAAAGACGTACTAGAGTTTTGGGTACCTATCTTAAATACTGCTGATGATACCCCGCTAGATGGCTCACAATTTGACCATCTATTCAAAGATGGTGAGATTTTTCATATTGGCTCTATTGAGGTAAAAACCATTCACACACCAGGGCACACACCTGCATGTGTTAGCTATTATATGGGCGATGTAGTATTCGTAGGTGACACTATTTTCATGCCGTATATAGGGACGGCGCGAACAGATTTCCCCGGTGGAAGCGCACAAACACTTTATCATTCAATTCAAAAGATCTTTTCTCTACCAGAAAACACGCGCATCTTTACCTGTCACGACTATCCTTTAGAGGGAAAGAATGCGGGGTATGTCTCCACAGTGGCGGATCAAAAGATGCAAAATACCATGGTACATGATGGGGTGAGCGAAGCAGAATATGTTACCGCTCGTAACGCAAAAGACATTGGAAAGGCTGTACCGCGCTTGCTGCTGCCAGGACTTCAGGTCAACTTACGTGCTGGTGAGCTAGGAAAGCGAGAAGCTAACGGTCTGCAATATATAAAAATTCCGCTTAACAAGTTGTAGTTTTTTCATAAACTTATTTCGCTAGAGGGCACATATGGCTATTTAAATGTTCAAAAGCATCTGTCCAATCTTGGAATGTAAAAGCTGGTAACTTTAGATGAGTTGCAAGCTGACGTGCAAAATTATCGCGCTGACTTTAGTCATTCATACCTTCTTGTGGCACAAATCCAGCAAAATCCCAGAGTTTATTTTTTAGACATGATGATGCAAAGAAATTGATTAACCTACTTTTGCTAACTCTTCTTCTACCTTTTACAACAACTAAGTTAGGTGTCTTTTTCTTGTGAAGAGCCTTTAAGCGATTTAACTCATTTTTTCGGCCAATAAATACTTATGTTAACATTATAATTTTTATGCTTTATTTATTAGTTTTAATATAATGAGGCATGATTATAGTCAAAATAAATTGCTCAAAATGCATTTTATATTAAAATGAGATCGAGAAACCAAACTTTTAATGCCGTAAATTTAATTCATTGTTACACCTTTTAGATAATTAACTGACTTAATTATCTTTTTGTTAAGATAACTAAAACTTTGGGTAATAGGCTTAAGACACCTAACATCAAATGAGACATTTAATAGCGTATGAACAAACTAATTTTACTAAGATATTTAGCTTATTATAATATTTTTTCTGGGCAAGCTTTACATGTCATATATTAGATTTTTCCATATTACGGCATTATCAGATACCATAGTTTAAATAAATTTAAATTATCAAATATAAATGTAAAGATATTTAATGCAGTGTATTTTTATGGTCAAGTCACTAAAAATACTAAGCGCTTACTTGCAAAGCTTAAATTTTAAAACAAAGTAAATATTTTTAAATAAAATATATTATATGGTTGTCGCAAAAAGTATTTTGCAAATAAATAAACAAGAGGTAAATATGAATAATAAAGATAAGATTCATGTATTAAGTAGAGCTGTCATAGTTCATGATAAAAAAATTTTATTGTGTAAAACAAAAAATCTTGAGCTTAATTTTTATTATTTACCTGGTGGACATATTGAGCATAGTGAATCAGCAAAGAATTCTTTACTAAGAGAACTAAAAGAAGAAACAGACACCCACTGTGAAATTAAAAGATTTTTAGGGACATTAGAATATAGTTTCGAACCTGGTAATAACAAGATGTGTCACAATCATGAATATAACTTTGTTTTTGAAGCAGAATCTAAGTACTTAAAGTCTGACAAAAAAACATTATCCCCAGAAAAGCATATAAATTTAAGATGGATATCTATTTCTAGTTTACAAGAAATAGATTTTAGACCTAAGCCACTTCAAAAATTAATCCCGCTATGGCTTGCTAAAAATTCAAATGAAGAATTAATGAGTGCAATGATATAAACATAGTGATTTTACCTATTTTATTAGACTAAACATTAGTTTGAGTTGTAATGCTAGATTATTTTAAAAAAGTTATTAAGTTGCTTGAACATGAAATTTTTTTAGGCAATACTAAAACTATTTTTGATAAAAGTATAATTCTTTATAATTTTACAATTTCTTTTAAAGTTATAATTAATTGTTTTTTAATTGACTGTTTAAGTTTGGTTGTTTCACTTTCTAAAAGAGTCGGTAAAACTTTCTTAACTTTACGTTGTAATACCTTTGATTTTAAAAATCTGGCTGTATGCTTTAACTTGCCTATTTCAAACCACTCATGAAAACATGCTAATGAATATAATACATGAAGCAACGTTATTGCATTTAAATTAATATTTGTAACTTTACCTTGTTTTTGAAACTCCATCTTTTGTTTAATGGTTGGCAACCAGTCGTAACTTGAGAAAATTTCCATAAATCTTGGCTGCGAAGCGGCCCACTCCCAGTCTAAAATTGCTGTAATTGAATCTTTAGTTGCCATAATATTTTTCAATGATAAATCTTGGTGACATAATGAAAATTGTTGCTTATCGTTACTTTGCTCCAATCTTAATTTTTGTAGTATTACTTTTGAATGTGTTCTTACCAAAGAACTTATATCTTTATCATTACTATCTATAATCTTTAAATAATATTCAGCCATACTAGCTACGTATTCATAAAAATTATTAGCAAAAGGAAGATGGTTATCAGGTGTTTCAATTATCTCGCTCGGCTGCATTTTATTTAAATTTGCAAACGAGCCTATTTTAGAAAACTTTAAGTTATGTAGCTCTGTAATATGCTTTTGAAGCACAAGACTTAGCTTATCTTGCTGACTTGGTGTTAACTCATTCCAAAAACTACTTAAGACTTTACCTTGAACTTTTTCCATTAGGATATAGTAATAGCCAATATCATCACTTTCATTTAAATCTGTAGAGTGAGCTAATACTTTTGGCACAGGAATACTAGAGTTTGATTTTAAAAAATTTAATACATTGACTTCATTACTAAGTTTTTTGAATCCCCAATGTTTACTTATGAGTTTAATTATTAAAGGTTTAACGCCTTTATTGTCTTGTACCAAAACCTCAAATATATCATTAATAAATGAAGGACCTGCGTCTAATAAGCTTTGGACCTTAACAACTTTATAACCATTTGATGCAACTACTGCTGCTATATTTTCTTTAACAGCATCTAAATCTTGAGATGCACTTATTTGTGAAAGACAAAATAAAGTTATATTAAGAATTAGATTTAATCTAAATTTCATGTATTTCATATGACCAGCACTTTTCTTCTTGATAAAAATAGATAATTTGATTGTGCTTTAGCTGCTTGATGCCCTCTACGCCAAGGCAATAGCAAATAAAATTAAAAGTTCTACCATGAGACACTACAAGAATTTCATCTTCAGGACACTGTGTAATTTCTTGTAAAGCATTATCTACTCTATCAACTATTGTGTTAATAGGCTCTACTTTAAAGTTTTTGTAAAATTGTTCTTTGTCAAAACTACGGCTTAACTCCATATCTTCAATAGCGTACATTAAGTTATTAGGCACCCCCTCAAAAAGTCCAAATCCCCTTTCTCTTAAACCATGTAATATTCTAACATTCGCTAATGTATTAGATATTATTGTTGCTGTTTGTTTGGCTCTTTGTAGTGGGCTAGTGAAAATTCTTTTAATTTTTTTGTTTTGAAAAAAATCCTTTAGCTTATGAGCATCTTGTTCTCCCTTAGCTGAGAGTTTGATGTCCTGGTGTCCTTGACATAGAGATTCTAAATTCCACTTAGTTTCACCGTGTCTCACATAATAAAATTTTTTCATATAAATTATCCGTATCTTTGGGTAAGCAATTGTTAAATTATATTTTTATGCTAATAAATAAACACTATTGTTTTTACAAAAAAAATCACATTTTTGATGATAGTGTGAAATGCACAAGTACATGAATCTAAACTAAGATTCATTACTAAAAGTCACATTTGATATAATTTTTTTATTTTTAGGATATCTTTAGGACTTTTTGACTTTAAGTCAACAAAAAACTGATTTTGCCATTTTTGTGTTTTAATAGCTTGTATACTTATGG
>Ga0136600_1000474_pt1 | contig 21614 bp, 17 predicted proteins | sample AntRauMFilla2698_FD_104634 | JGI IMG/M metagenome (GOLD analysis project Ga0136600, IMG submission 104634) | Saline lake microbial communities from Rauer Islands, Antarctica - Metagenome Filla 2 #698 | ecosystem: Environmental > Aquatic > Non-marine Saline and Alkaline > Saline | place...
AGAAAAACCAAGTTCATTTAGTTTTCTAGAAAGAGTCCGCTCGTGAGTGAGAAAGAGATTTTTGACGACCTGCTGAGAGATGGTCGACGCCCCTCTCGCCCTTTCTCCTTGAGCCGCTTCAAGCGCTGCCTCTTTTATTTGACCAAGATCGTACCCATTGTGCTGATAGAACGCCCAATCCTCTGAAACAACGATGGCATGTGCGGCCGTATAGTTCATCTCTTTTAAGGAAACCCAGTTCTTAGGCTTCTCTTTAACAATGGTATAGATTGGCTTTTTGTCCTTATCCAACTTCACTTGAACATGACCTTTAGTGAGAATTTGAATTTCTTCTCGTGGAAAAAAAGCAAAGAACCATACAAGAGCAACGACGATCACAAAGTCTAAACCAAAACTTATGTAGAGAAGTGTCTTTTTGAGATTCTTTGGCTTTTCTGTTTCAGTTGGTTGAGTTGTTTCCATGGAAAAATAAGCTCCTTTTAGTATAATGCCCATTATAAAGGGAGGCCTTATTCAGGGCCATTCAATTAAAGCCTGCCTAGCTGCTTACTTGACTAAAATGATTACCGACAAGTCTAGTCTTAATTATTTATATGACTGAGGTCATAATCACCTTAAATGAGAGGACCTTAATAAATGCAGATGCGCTATGCGGCAACCTGGTTTTTTGATAAAGTTGAAAATATTTCAGCTATATAACTTGCTGATCTTACTGAATAAAAAAGAAAATAAGAGCGCATCAAGACAAGCCTTGAAAAAGACCACTAATCTCGCTACATTTTTGTGGAATCAAAAGGAGTACCACGATGCGCAAAAATCTTTCTCTCATAGGTGCGGCCACTGACCTCGGTCAAAAAAAGGCTGGTACAGAACTTGCGCCAAGCTGGATGCGTTTAAAAGGTATGGGAAATACACTTACCCGCAAGTTTTTTTCCGTTACTGATATTGGTGACCTAACACCTCTTCACCAACCAACACAGAGAGGAAAGGATCATCAAGCCATTGCCATCTACAACAAAAGGCTAATGGAAGTCTGTCGTGAAGGCCTTAATAAGGACCAGACAGTTCTTACTTTGGGTGGAGATCACTCAATCGCTATTGGCACTCTATCGGCTTCACTTCTTCATAACCCCGATACTAAAGTTGTCTGGGTAGACGCACATGCCGATCTCAATACACCAGAAACCTCACCATCTGGAAACGTTCATGGCATGCCCTTAGCATTTTTCTTTGGGTTGGTTAATGACTCTCCAATGGCAGAGCTTTTTTCGTGGGTTCCAAAATTAAAAAAAGAAAACCTTGTTTATATTGGTCTTCGCGATGTTGACCAAGGTGAAAGGGAGTTTATCAAAAGCCTTGGTATCACATCCTATTATGCAGAGGATGTTTTAGAGATGGGGATTGATAAAGTTTTAGCAGAGACTAAAGTGCAACTCTTTCCCAATGGTGACGAAGCTGTCCACCTTAGCTTTGATGTTGATGGGCTCGACCCTCGCTTTATCCCTGCAACAGGAACCCCTGTTGATGGTGGTCTTCACCTTCTTGATGGCCAAAAGATTATTCACTTTCTTGCCACTCAATCAGAACTCATTTCTTTTGATCTTGTTGAAGTCAACCCAATGCTAGGTACAACTCAGCAAGAGCTTGAGACGACCGAAGCTTCAGTTCTCAATCTACTGGAAAGTTTACCAGCATGGAATGAACTTGATTTACCTTTGAATGAGATGATTTTAAGAAGAACAGTCTCTTCCTCTGAAGTTCTCAATTAATTAAAAATTTACTCTGGCTTTTTAGTCTTTATGTAGAGCCGGGTAAGATTCATTGTGCCCTCTGAACATAAAGCATAAAGCTGAAAAAGGTTCTTTGATTGGTCAGGGTAATCATTGGCCTCCCCATCAATTTTCTTAATATGTTCAGTAAGAGGAAGGCAGCTTCCCCTAAGAGCACCAAAAGCAAGTCTGTCGATAAATGAAAGTGCCCTAATATCTGTTTCTTCTTCCATAAAGGTTTTAACTTTCTGAGTGTTATTCCAAGGAATGAGAGAGAGACTTTCATCACGAGTTAACTCTCTCGCGTTTACTCTGAGGGTCATAAAGACAAAGAAGAGACCTAATAAAATAAAAGCGATTTTCATACCAAAGCATCCCTGACTTGGAGTTAACAGTTAGGCTCTATTGTGAGCTATGAAAGAGCTTTTAGGCAATATTTATTTTATTTGAGGCAACCGCTTCTTGAGTTCAGTCAAAAGTGCTCTATGGTCACAGACGACATCTGAATAATCTTCAAGGTCGTAATTTCCTTGAATAAGAATAGTCTCTAAATCTAAGTCCTGGAGTACATCGGACTTTTTATCACCTACCATCATGGCCCGACTTAGGTCCAAATCAAGCTTAGCAGCGGCTTCTAACGCCATTCCTGCACCTGGCTTTCGTGTATAACTGGCCCTCTTGTAGCGTGCTTCTGTGGACTCTGGGTGGTAAGGACTAAAGAACCAACCATCAATAATGGCTCCTCGTTCCCCAAGTAACTGGGTCATATGCTCGTGCAAATCAAGTACATCCTTTTCTTTATAGTAACCCCTTCCAACCCCAGATTGATTAGTCAGAACGACGACTTTAACCAGTTGTTCATTAGCAAAAGCAATCACATCCTCTATACCATCAACAAAGGACAAATCATCAAGTCTTGAAACATAGCCGCTATCTTGATTGATCACACCATCACGGTCGAGAAAGAGAACCGGATTCTTACCTTTGGGAGTAACTGGTAAGAGAAAGTCCTCATCTTGTTCAACGCCATCTCTGGCCCAATAAGTATCCCTGCCAATAAGAGTATCTTCTTTTAAAAGGTAACTGCTCATTCTTGCTGCGGGTTTAGTAAGTGCTCTTTTTAACCAAAACTTAAAGTCACCTACTGGCTGGTCTTCCCCTAGGCTTAGTACTCCAGGATGAGCTGATGATAGTTGCGAAAGAGCTTCCGTCACAAGTGGGACCCACTTATCCTTAGTCTTCTCGCAGGTATAAATAACTTTAATATTTGAATTATCGGTCAAAGGTATTCTCCCTAATCCTTTAATGAACAGTTTACCTTAAGAGCACTAACAGTAAACTTATTCATAGGCTTTACTCGAATCTGTAAACCTTTTTCTCCAAGGTTCATACTGAAGCTACTAAGACCTTCTTTAAGCGGGTTGAAAAGTATGCTTGCACTTAATTCAGTAAACTCGGATTGAGAGAAGTGGCTCAGACCCTTGAGTTCATAACCCTCTCCTCTATAGCAAGTGACCTGCTCAACATCCTCATTTGTAAGACCAACAATAGGAGCTAAGCACTTTACAAAGTTTTCCCTATCGCTGGAATAAAACTCCTCAAAGGCTTGATGAATAACTGAAATGACCGAGTGATAAAAGAGAGAAAGGAATTCCTTGCATTCAGGAGCAACTTCCCCTGGCAAGTTGGGATATCCCTTTTGCTCCCAAACAGCGCTAAACTGACGCTTCTCTTCTTTTCCCTCTAAAGTAACCTCTCCCAAATCTGCCCACTGGTAAAATTGGTCGGCCATAACATCAAAGGAGGTCATAAGAACTTGGTTACACTTTTCTTGCCAGAAGTCTGCGTTTGGAAAAGAGGAAAAGTACTTGCTTATAAAAGACCTAACACCACCGGACTTTGTATTTACATAAGCTCCTTTTTTACAGAGCTTAATACTTATTGGAATACCTTCACCTGCTCCATGAATAAACAGGTCACATTCTCCAAGTGTGTCATCTCCTTTTCCACCAAAAGATTTTCCGACGACGCTAATATTTGAAGGCATAAAGTCCCTGGGTCTCAAGATTGTGTCATCAATATAACCAGCTACCTGACGACCGAGCTCAGGTAATTTCGAGTAAAGCTCTCTATCATTTTCTAGTAGCCACTTTTGGTACTTCTTAAGCAGCTCTTTACTCTTTCCATTTTCGCTCGCTTCAAAGCTCTCAACAAATGACCTTTGAAAACCATGGGTCACACTTAGTGAAGAAGCAATGAGGTATTCAAAGAGGTTGCCCTTGACTTCATTGAGAAGAGCTTCTCCTTGAATCGCGTTATTTATGGTCTTAAACATGACTCCTTCAGGTGTGTAATTTCTATGCTTTATCCTTGGCAAAGCATAACTCATTGTTTTAGACTAATTCAAATCAAATGAGAGAGAGGGTATGCAAGGTTTTCCTTCTGTATTTGAGAGCATCAAAGATCTTAATAAAGATCACCTTGATGGTCTCCTGAGTCTTGCCGGTAAGTTCAAAGGCTACGCCCACGATTGGCAGGGACTTCCTATTCCCTTCATCCGCCGCCCTATAATTGCCACCAGTTTTCTTGAAAATTCAACACGAACAAAGCACTCATTCGCCATAGCAATTAAAAACTTGGGCGCAACTTATATTGATTTTAATGCAGACACCTCAAGCCTGAAGAAAGGCGAGAGCTTGGAAGAAACCTTGAGAACTCTACACGCTCAAGGAATAGACCTTTGTGTCATCAGAACTGACATCTCAAAAGAAATGGCGCAATTTAAAGAAAAGCCACCCATAAAGATTATCAATGGTGGTGACGGAACTCACCAGCATCCAACACAAGCATTACTAGACCTCTTTACGATGACTGAAATTGGCTTTGGCCTAAAAGGAAAGACTGTTGCCATTATTGGTGACACTAATCATTCGCGAGTGGGTCACTCACTTCTAGATCTCCTTCCTCAGTTCGGAATTAAAGTCATCCTTTGCGGTCCAAAGGTATGCCTCCCCTCAGAAGATGAGCTCAAGGCTTACCCAGGTGTGGAGCTTTCAACTGACGTTAATGAAACCATACAAAACTCTGACCTCCTCTATCTCTTACGTATTCAAAAAGAGCGCCATCATGGAGTAGACGTAAGCTATTACGACTCTTACCCGCAGGATTTTGGAATAAGCTTAGAACGTCTAGAAAAGCTCGGCAGAAAGATTCCTGTTTTTCACCCAGGCCCTGCCAATGTAGGAGTGGAAATCTCTCGCGATATCATCGAGAGTCCTCTCTACTTTGGCTATGAACAAGTTCACAATAGTATATTTATGAGGATGGCCATCATTCAAGCCGTTCTTCAAAACTCAGATAAGAAATTAGGAATACAATTTGCTGGAAGAAAGGTTCAAGATCTTAATTAATTCATTACCTCAATCACTCTCACCTTGCAGTGGTGTTTCTATTTTTTCTTTTCCTCTTATTAAAAATCAAAAACAACTTCTCATACACACGGAGACTAATTTATGTCAGTGAACCATTCTTTTCAAAAGCGACTCCACACCACGAAATGCTATCTTCACTTTGAGGACGGAACCTCTTTCGAAGGCTGGACCCAGCTAGAGAAAGATCATCCTGCCCTACAGAATGGAGTATGGGGAGAAGCGGCTTTCACGACAGGTATGAGTGGTTATGAGGAAACAATGACGGATCCATCATTTCTGGGTCAACATATTATTTTCTCTACTTCGCATATTGGAAACTATGAAAGTGATGACCGAGTCAAACAATCGGCAAAAACTCACGCGACAGCTTTAATAGCGCGCCACTTTTCAGCGAATGATTTTCTTTTGAAGATTTTAGACCAAAATGAAATTCCTCTCTTTCACGGTCTCGACACCAGAGCATTAGTTAAATTTCTTACGAGTAACGCTTGTTCTCACAAGTCAGTGATAACCCCAAAAGTAGAAACACCTAGTAGTGCTGAGTTTCAAGCAGCTAAGCTCCATTGCTCAGAACTCAAAAGAGTAAGCCAAGACAAAGCAGAAGTTCTTATCCCTGGGGATAATCCAATTGTCTTAATGAACTATGGCTGTAAACAGGCAATCATCAATTACCTTAAGGAGATGGAATTACCGCTCGTAACCCTTCCTTTTAATGCGACAGCTGAAGAAGTCAAAAGCTATAATCCAAGACTTATTTTTCTCTCCAACGGACCAGGAGACCCAAGAGATCTTCATGATGAAATCGTAGAAGTTAAGAAGATGCTTGAGTTCAACATTCCCATGCGGGCCATTTGCCTTGGTCATCAACTCTTAACACTGGCACTTGGAGCCGAAATTATCCGGCTGCCTTTTGGACAAAGAGGAGTCAATCACCCCTGCCTTGAACATACAACAGGTGAGATCCTGATCACTTCTCAAAACCACGGTTATGCTTCTGAAGAAGAGTCCCTTAATAAAATTCTTAAAAAGAATCCTCTCGAACGAGAACTCTATGTCTCCCATCGCTCACTCTTTGATAACTCTGTCGAGGGCTTTGCATCCACCGACCACTTTGTAGCGGCGGTTCAATTTCACCCAGAAGCTTTTCCAGGCCCAAAGGATGCAACAAAGTTCTTTGCCGAAGTAAATGAATTCTTAAAAAATGGTCCTGCCGCAAAAGTTGACACTGAAAAGCTTATCGCGATGAAAAATATTAAGGGAGGAATAAAAAAGGATGTCCCTTATAAGAAGATCCTACTTATTGGAAGTGGGCCAATTAAAATTGGTCAAGCGAGTGAGTTTGATTACTCAGGAACCCAAGCCTGTAAGGCCCTAAAGGAAATTGGCATTGATGTCATTCTTTTGAATTCAAACCCTGCCACCATCATGACTGATGCTGATATGGCTTTTCAAACTTACATTGAACCCATCACGAAAGAAACCATTAAAAAGATCATAGAGAAAGAGAATGTCGACGCTGTTCTTTCAACCATGGGGGGACAAACGGCCCTCAATACTTGTGTTGAATTAGAAGAAGATGGCTGGCTCTCTAGTAAAGGAGTGGCCCTTCTTGGTGCACGAGTAGATACCATTAAAAAGACAGAAGATAGAGATCTCTTCAGTAAAGAGCTTGCTGGCCTTGGTTTTCATACTGGAAAACGCTTCCATGCAAAAGATGAAAAAGAAGCAACACTTCTCGCTAATTCAAAAGTTGGATTCCCCTTAATTATTCGCAGGGACTTTGCTCTCGGAGGCAAGGGGGCCGCTCTTGTTCATAATGATGAAGAGTTGGATGAAGTCTTTAAAACAACCGATGTTCAATTCCCTATCACGATGGAAAAATCACTCCTTGGCTGGAAGGAAGTTGAGCTTGAAGTGATGGTTGACTCTGAGAAAAATGGTGTCATCATCTGCTCTATTGAGAATATAGATCCTTGTGGCATTCACACTGGCGACTCGATTACCGTTGCCCCCGCTCAAACTATAAGTGACCGCTGTTATCAGCAAATGAGAACAATCTCTCTTACTGTTGCCAAGCATATGGGCGTAGTCGCTGGTGGGGCCAATGTTCAGTTTGCTGTAAACCCACAAGATGAAGATGATATAATCGTTATCGAGATGAACCCAAGAGTTTCTCGTTCATCCGCTCTTGCATCAAAGGCAACCGGCTATCCCATCGCAAAGATCTCTGCTCTTTTGGCTGTAGGCTACACATTAAGAGAGATTCTTAACGACATAACGAAAGCCTCTCCTGTTGCCTTTGAGCCAACTCTTGACTATGTTGCGATTAAAATCCCCATCTTTCCCTTTAATAAGTTCCCAACAAGCTCTCAAATATTAGGGCCTCAGATGAGATCTGTTGGTGAAGTATTAAGTCTTGGTGGATCTTTTAATGAAGCTTTTCTGAAGGCGCTACGCTCACTAGAGATTGGTTTAGAGATCCCTAGCCTCTCCCAACTCAAAGCAACTCCAATTGACATGGACCTAGAGTACATTAAATCTCGATTGAAAAAGCCATACAGCATGAGTCTCTTAACTTGCTTAGAAGCCATTCGCCTAGGTATGAGTGTTGAAGAGGTAGCCGATATCACTAAGATTACTCCGTGGTTTTTAGATCAAGTTGAAGAGATTAAAGACTTTGAAGAACGTATTGGTGAAAACCCAGAAGAGCTTTTTACCAAAGCAGCTATGACTCAAGCGAAACGCTTTGGATTAAGTGACAAGTACCTGGCCTTTCTGACTGACAAAGGTCAAAAAGAAATTCTTCAGTTTAGATTTGATCATCATATCTTCCCTGTCTATAAAGCAGTGGACACCTGCTCGGGTGAATTTGCAGCAGAAACCCCCTACTTTTACTCTAGCTATCAAAACGTTAACGAAGCACTTCCTTTTGGTGAGAATGAAAAGTCTGTGGCCATTATGGGCTCAGGTCCCAATAGAATTGGCCAAGGCATAGAATTTGACTACAGCTGTGTCAAAGCTTGTCAGCGTTTACGTCAAAAAGGCATTAAGGCCATCATGATCAACTCAAATCCGGAGACCGTTTCAACTGATTATGATTCCTCTGATCGACTCTATCTTTCACCGCTTTTTAGTGAAGATCTTTTTGATATTTTCCTCAATGAGAATCCATCTGGAATCATTGCCTCTTTTGCCGGACAAACGGGAATTGGAGTAAGAGAGCATATTGAAAAGAACTTCAGAGCAGACTTCAGACAATTTAATTTCCTAGGTCCTTCTCTCGATGTTCTTGAAAGGACAGAGGATAGAAAGCAATTTGCTTTGGTGACAAAAAAGGTTGATCTTTGCCACACAAATGGCATGGAGGTTCAAGGTTATAAGAACCTAGTTAACGCCATGACTGAGATTGGTATGCCTGTCATCATCAGACCAAGCTACGTTATCGGTGGGGAAAGCATGTATATCTTTTACTCCCATGACGACATCAACGAGTTGCCTGAATCCTATAAGAATCAGTTGAAGACTTCTAATGCATTATTTCAGATAGAAAACTATCTTGAAGACGCACTTGAATATGACGTTGACCTTATACGCGACAAAGAGGGAAATACCGTCTTTACAGTTTGTGAGCATATCGAACATGCTGGAGTTCACTCTGGTGACTCGGGCATGATCTCACCTCCAGTTGTTTTGACTTCGAAACTCTACGACAAAATGAAAACTATTTCCGAGGAGCTTGCGAATGAGCTCGAAGTCATTGGCCCCATCAATTTCCAATATGCGGTTAAGGATGGTGACATATACTGTATTGAAGCCAACCCAAGAGGCTCTCGAACCCTTCCCTTTCTAAGTAAAGCCTATAATATAAGCCTGCCACAAATTGCGACGGATGCTATGCTGGGAGAACTCATCGAACCTTGGCACAAGCAATCGGGCTCCTTCTTTGCTGTTAAGCAATCAACCTTCCCCTTTGATCGCTTTTTAAAAGATAATATTATCTTGGGCCCCAAGATGAGATCAACTGGCGAAACCATGGGCCTTGATAGTGATAAGGAAAAAGCACTCCTTAAGTCCTATCTAGGAAACTACCCAGGACTTGATAAGCCTGGAAAGATCATGATCTCTCTTGCTGATAAGAATAAAGAAACTCTCCTTCCCTACTTAAAAACTCTGAAGCAGCTGAATTACTCTTTTATAGCAACTCCAGGCACTTGTGAGTACATCACTCGTCAGGGAATTGAATGTGAGAAAGTCGCAAAGCTTATGGATGGAAAAGAAGAAAATATTGTCGAGGCACTTAAAGACACAAGTATTCGCATGGTTTTCAATACTCCAAAGAACACCGGTGAGTCCAAATCAGATGGTGAAATTATTCGAAATAATGCTATTGCTTACGGCATCCCTTGTTTTACCAGAAAAGAAAATATCAAGGCCGTGATGGAAGCTATTATCGGAACAAAAGCCTATGGTGACGGTGAGCTAACTCCACTTAGCTTACAGGAAGCCCATGTAGCGGGAGGACTTCTTTAATGACCAAGAATTCACTATCACAAAGAACAATGGTCGCCTTAGATAATATGAACAAAGAGCAACTCCATGAGTTTCTCGCTCACCTACCATTGGACTTCCCTTGGGTTAAAGTCGGGCTTGAACAATACCTCACTCATGGTCAAGATTTAGTAAAAATCATTCACGAGAAATATCAAAGAAGAGTTTTCTTAGACCTAAAGCTTCACGATATTCCAAATACAGTGGCGAAGGCCCTTAAATCCTTGAAAGACCTTCCCATAGAGTTTGTCACCGTTCATCTAAGCGGTGGTAGGTCTATGCTCTCTGCTTGTCAGGACGTTGTTGGCGAATACATGCCACAGATTTCTATTCTTGGTGTCAGTTACCTGACGAGTCTAGGAGAGGAAGACTTCAATGAGATCTGGTCCTTGGAGAAAAGCCAAGTCAACTCTGCTTTTGAAAGACTTTTTAATCTTGCACTGACAACGAATACTCAAGGTGTCGTTTGTAGTGCTTTTGAACTTGAAGTCGTAAAAAGATGTGAGCAAAAAGCGGGAAAATCCCTTAAAAAGGTTTGCCCAGGTATTCGCTTTAAAGATGAGATTGGAACTGCTGCAGTCAACGACCAAAGACGAGTCATGTCCCCACAAGAAGCGGATAGAGCGGGAGCAGACTTTCTAGTAATGGGAAGAAGTATAACCCAAGCCTTGGATATTCAGGCTCGAGTTAAAGAGCTATCAAAATAATCATTGAATATTTCATTCGGACGCTTACTGGTCTTTAACAAGACCTTCTATTATTCTTATCCATTTATCTAGCTTTCGAATAAGAGTCTTTCTTTGAACTGCGTCACTCATACTATAGACTTTCGCAATGAGAACGGAGGCCTTCTTTCTCCAAGTTGTATAACCCACTTCATTCTTCCATGAATTAAAGTAATCTTTTAAATCCTTCTCTCTCTCTAGCGCTTTCTCATTTTCAAAGATTGCCAAAAACTGAGTAGTACGAGTTGTGTAGCGTGCCAGACGAATACTTGGAGATACATAAATCTCTCCTATTCCGGCCTCCAGGGCCATCCTTTGCTCCTTAGAAAGAGTACCTAGCCACTCCTCAAAGTTATCTGTCCAAGTTTGAAGACTTTGTTTGATGATTTCTTTTTTTAGGATTTTTCTTTTATCTCTTAAGTCTTGAAGTTTCCTATCAAGAAGAGTTTGAGTACGGGTGACTTGTTCGTCTCCTAACTCTGCCAAAAGTGGAGCGATGCTAACAGAAAGAGGGAGAAAAGACTCATAATAGCGACTTCTTAAAAGAAGGAGTTTATCCTCAACTTCTTTTGCCTTCATTGGCTTAGCTTCACTCTTTAATAAGCGGCTCTTCAGATCTTTAAGGTCGGCAGCATAAACTGGTAGCATCTCTTTTCTATGCCACGCCATAAATTTATCAAGGTGTGCTTCAAGCTTATTCTGTTGAGGAGAATAGAACTTCACGACCTCCATAATTCTCTTTTTAATCAACCAATCAGCGTAGTCATAACCAATGCTGGCCAGTGAGCAACCTGTTAGGCTTAGAATGAAAAAGTAGGTAATGATTTTCTTCATGAGGATATTGTAGTTTATAGATCCCAATATGACTCCTCCAAAGAGTCTTCTTTTTCTGGTAGTCCTTTAGACAATCGTGGCGAATTTTGATTTAAGACTTCAAAGCTCGCCCTATTCGCGTATTTGGCCACCTGGTGTAAGGATGAATAAGTGAGAAACTCTTCACCGTGCTTTGGACTCGTTGGTACTAAATGTCGGTGATAAGAATTGGCCGAAATATCATGCAAGAGTGCACTCATTGCTGCGTCCCCTGCTCCATTGGTATTTTCTATTTTACCAGGGCCACCCATGAAAGGATTAATATGGGTATAGATCTTGTGGGGTTTAGCACAGTTTCGTTTTCTCATGGCCCTTGAGTATTCAAATTCGTTGTAATCAGGAATTGATTTCGAATGAAGGTTATCTTTTGTTTCTCTCAGAAGAGATTCATCGCAAAAACCCCCCAAATAGAGCCCACTCTTTCCTACTGTTAAAAGGGAAAGATCGACAAACTCAAGAGATTTTTCCAAAGCCAGCAAAGGGTCCTGTTCATCCATCAAGTGACAGGTTTCTTCTTCGTTTCCAGCAAGGACCGTCACATAGTCATGAATAAACTTTTTAAGGAACTCTCTCTTTTCTTTCACAAGCCCTGCAGTCCCCAGAGAGAGAACAACAGGAATATTGAATTCTTTCGCTAGTTTCACTGCTTTTAAAGAAGCATAGAAGATAGGACTATTTTCTTCACGCAACAGATAGGTAGATAAAAGAAGAGAGCTTGCTCCCTCTATTACCTTCTCAGGAATAAAGTCTTCCGAGAGCTCATTCATTATGCCTTTACCAATAACAAATGTTCTCTCTTTATCAGGCGTGATAAAGCAAAGGGCCCTGGCCATTGGCCCATCACAAGGCTTTAGATAACTTAAATCGACATGAGAGTTTGTAGTGCATATATATTTATAAGCATAATCACCCACTTGAATCGAGCGGTTAATGGCCCCTAAGGCCACACAATAATCATCTGAAAGCACTGAATAATTATGAAGTGTGTTGCCAGTGGAGCCTCCGGCAAACTCTCCTAATATTTTATTATTACTTTTTAAATCCCAATAAATTCTTTCGACCAATTCACTATCCGCAACCTGACTTTCGCCCTTTGTGAAACCATTCTCATTTATGAATTGATCCTCTACATGACACTCGATATCGACGATAAGCTGATCGATGCCCACAACATAGACATTATCTGTTCTGGCGAAGTCCCTTTCAAGAGGAACTCGGCTCTCCTCACTAACGGGAAAGTAGTGCTTCGATTTTCTTTTGCCTGGAAATTTCATGAGGGCTTTTTAACTTTTTCAACACTCCCCGTCAAGGCTGCTTGGAGGCGCACTAGAGGACGTTTAGACTAGTCGATAATCAAGAACTTCTCTTCCTCTTTCTCTTCCCCAAATTCCTTTGCCTTTTTTAAGTAAAACTGAATCTTCTCTTCTTCATTAACAAAGTTCTCCCTTACTTCAACAAACTCAGAATTTAAGACCTTTTTACGGCTTAGTCCCTCTTCCTCTTTTAACTTTCTTTTTAATCTCTCCTCTGCACTCTCTTTAAGCCTCTCTAAATCTTTTGAAAAACTAGTACCAAAGAATTCAAAACCATAATTGTAAAGGGGATCAAGAAAAATACGATCATTTTTTCCTCGCTCTAAGAACTGAATGGTCTGTCGTAAAAATTCGCGTGAGTCTCTCTGGTGAGTAAAAGCAGAGTATAAGTAGACAAAGCCTGTAGGCGTTAACTTTTCTCTATAATCTAAATTTTGGAATTGAGCGTAAATAGAGACAGAACTATCCTTATCACCTTGCTTAAAGCTAATCGTTTCTAAAAGCTTTTGCCGATAAGTTTCTGCAGCAAAGTCCTCTAAACGAGTACGAAGCTCTACACTATAGATTTGATCCTCAATAAGAAAGAAGATCCGCTCTTGGAGAAATTGCCTTGGTTTTCCGCTCCTGGATTCATCGTCTAAAATCTGAATTACTCCTAATTCACGCTTATCCCAATAGTAAAGACCCTCAAGAGTTAACGGAAAGTATTTTTCTCTCATCGTAATGATAAAAAGCTCATATACCATATCAGAAAGGGGAATATCCGTTGGATCCCAAAAACTAGCAAAGCCAGGTGTACGCATGTAAGGTGATTTGAAGGCATTAAACTTGAATATATCTTTCCAAACACCTGAAATACCATTTGCTGTAATTCTTCTTTCAAATAGAGGGAGGTGAAAAACTTTATGGTTGTAAAGATCTAGGGTAAAGCGCCCCTCTTTACGAATACGAACAGAGTTAATCTCTTCTTTCTTATAATTTATAACTTTATATCCAAAGAGATACTTTCCGGCCTCTTTTTCAATAATGGGTGAAGTAATAAAGCTGGGATGCTTTATGGGAAATGGTAAAATGAAGTCATTAAAAAGGAGGCTAGTCCAATTCTTCGGCTCACTGCTTGCCACCCCCATCATGCGAATAAAATCGTAATCTTTTCCCTCATAAAACTGAGGCTTCAACTTTCTTAGTTTGATAAAAGAACTATAAACTCCCTCCTCTATCGCTTCTTGATAAAAATGATAAGGTACCGTCAAGGCCAGCTGATAAAAAATAACCAGCATGAAAGCAAAGATGAGGGGTATAAACTTTTTTAACATACTGTTTTTTCGGTCTTTTTACCTAAAATGTTAATTTTAGGTCCCTCTCAGCAAACACATTCTCTTTAGCAATATCTTTTCCTCAGATTTTCTCTCTAAATGTCGAAAGGTAGAGAAGAACTTGAGCATCAAAAAGAGGTTTTTTGGATGAAACCCAATAAATTAATAAAAATGAAGATACTATTACTAACCCTCATATTATTGGCTTCTTGTGATGCCCCTCGCACCGATAGAAAGGTTGCTGCTGGTAGCACTAGTCCAAGTCTCTTCAATCCTTACATGGGTACCAGTACTTCTGGAAACACCTCCTCTGGCACTACAACAGGCGGCACAACTACTGGTGGAAGTACGGGAAGTGTTGTCATTCCTGCTGATGCTAGCGCTTGTTCATGGTCAATGGATGGAGCTTCTGGTTTCCAATCTCAGTCTGCCCACTTAGACCCTAATGGTGAAGATACGCCTTCAGAGGGAGCCTATACAATATGCCAGTCTTCAAGTAATCCTAGTGATGTTTATATACAAACTAAATCGCCTCAAAGCATCGAGCAAATTTGCCTTATCCCAACTTATCACACAGGCAGTAATAGTGTTTATGTTGGCGAGCCTCGCTGTCTCAATACCTCGAGTAACACAACTCTTTATAAAGTGAACCTCATAAAAAATCGTGTTGGTTTTACCAGCTACCCGATCACTGGGGTAATGATGATGAAAGATAAGGCCTATGATTATGGAGCTCCTTTCTATCAGAAGATCCTCTCACCGGATGCTTATATCTTTTGTAGCCAATGGTTGGCCCAGTACGGAGACCCTAGCTACTGTGTGGCCTTTCAAGCTGGTGGTCATTATGTTTACCATCAATTTTAATTTTTGAGATTACCACTTACCAGATCGCCTTTTTTATAAAGGCGATACATCTCACCATCTACAGATGGGAAGCTAACGATAGGAACCAGAGCATCGGTATTCTCTTCTATACCTTCTTTTAATCTTAAACAGACAATGAAGAAATAGAAACTAACCCCTTCTCGGTCATGGGCTTTTATATAGGTGTAGATGGTGTCGCCCTCTCTATCTTTATGGCTATAAATCTCATCAGGGCTCATCATCGTTGGCTCAAAGTATTGATCGTAGAGCCCAAAACTCTCTACTGGTATATCTGCAGGGCTTCTCTCTTCAAGAAGACTCGCTAAATAGGCAGACTTCTTCCCTTCTACTTCCATCATCATTTGCTCATCAATTTCGATATGCTTCTTTTTTTCGTTGACCTCAGACGATGAGTGATAATCTTTAAGATTCTTTACCTTCTTCCCCCACTGATATTCTTTGACCATTGTTTGAGATCTGGTCGCTGATGCAGAGATAATGAAGCTTGGCTGATTGTCGTAAACAAGGCAAATAACCATCATAGTAAATTTTCCAAATTTTTCATCATCCAAATGGTTGATAAAAGAGTAAACCCTTTCCCCACCTTGCCAACGGCTGCACCACACCTCATCTGGTCGACGCAAAACCTGATCCATGTAAACGGGGTGTCCTATTACTTCAAGAATATCCTCATCCCCTAAAAGCTTTTCTGAGCGAAAAACCTTCTCACTTCCCTCAAATTTTTCAACAAGAGGTGAATAAAAATTCTCAATACAAGGTTCAGAGCAAAAACCTACTTGGCCATCATTTTCAACAAAGAGAAGTTCTTCAAGCGTCTTAACAACTTTTTTACATTCTCCACAAAAATAGGTTTCTTTGAATATAGACACTAGGTCTCCTTAACTATTTAAATATTTACTGCAAGCCCTGCAAATATAACATTTCCATAAGCAGCATCCAAGTTCCAAAGCTTTGCCCCTACAAGAGTAGCTTCTTTAAGTCTTCTTGTTCTAAAGTGTGCCCCAAGAGTGAGGTCAAACATAGATGAAAGCCTTAACTGCAGCTTTGGACTAACAGTAGAGAACTTTGCATCTTCTCCTAATCGATTTAAACCAGAGTCTCCACCCCTTCCGATATTGTAAGTACTTCCTTCAACAAGAAAGCGAATATCAGGAGAAGCAACCCAACCAAGAGATGCGCTTAAGCGCGAGATATTGCCAATATCTAGTTCTTGTTCTCCGCTTCCACCTGTAAGTCTCACCTCATAACCTAGCCCTAGGGCAAAATTATAAAATCTCTTGGCAGTGGTGACCCCTAATAATTTATCATCACGAACTGTCGCAAAGTCAGAACCATCTTGACCTACACTCAATCCACCATATAGGTCTATAGTCGCTTGCTCTCCTGCCCCACCAAACTGAAGCCAATTAAAGCCGAGCTTAACTTCAGGATTTCCCTTTTGAAAGCTGGAGCCGTTATTACCAAAGTTACCGGAAGTACTCTTGGCCTGATAGTAATCGAGGCCCATAAAAATATTATAGCGAGTTTGAAAATGCGCTTCAAAGCTCATTGTATCCACTTTCCCCGTAATACCTTCTAGTTCAACGTCTTGCGAGCCATACATTACACCTGTGTTAAACATACCACTTGGAGCTCGCCCTTCGACCCTTGGCTTTGTAACAGAGGTTTGAACTTGAGGCGCTGGAGATGGACTTGGCTTTCTTACCCTCGAAGCCCCAGAGTTTTTTGGAGCAAAAGACTCTTCTTCAGTGTAGTCAACTAAGGCGAATGACGAGTAAGTAAGAGAGAAAAGAGCGAAGGTTGTGTATAAAAATTTTGCAGGCATGAGACAGTCCTTTGTTTATTCATCCTGAAAGATAAAGGAATGAGCACCAAAAATTGGTACTCCTAAATTGTAGCGAAAAATAGTGTGCTTTACCAACACAGGCAATAGTGGACTAATTCGTTTTCAAAGAAGCTCGTAAAGCCTTAAAATTCCGAAGCAAACAGGTCGGTAAAAGCTACCCCGTCGCAAAGAACCTATGCCTAGAGCTACCATATTTTAAGAGGTGTTTAACATCTACCAATCAGGAGGATAGAGTTGGAGTTTTTTCACCGTAACGACAAAAGCATAAAATCATTAGTTACTCTTGCAACCACTGGCCACTACCCTCTCTTTGGGGATAGGTGGACCTTCGAAATGTGGCCAGAGAGAGAAAAAAACTTAACTGGAAATGAAAAAGCAAAAGCGAAGACTCTTTTTAAAAGGTTATGTGAACACAGAAGCCTTGAAAGGCAAAAGACTGTTTTCTTATCTTTGAATGATAAAGATAGAAGCCTATTTATTCGCGCTTTCATGAAAATGGTTGAAAATAAAATTCTCGATCAAGCGCCGGAGCTCCAGTGATAAGAAAGAGACTGATTGTTCTGTTTTTCATGCTCTTTCTCGTTATCTCAACGAAAGCTGAATATCGCGTCTATCAAATGGCGGTTAAAGCGACCAATCCCTTCTCTCTTGATCAAAAGACTCATGTCATTACAACTACCCTAAACCCTAGGGCCTATGTTGCTTACCATGGCGGAAGCCTAACCCTTCAAGTAGATCTCCTCAGAACTTGGATGTGCCTTGGCAACACAGCAAATAAAAATCTATGTGGTCCACCTATTACTGGTGGCGAGGTTAACGAGGCGGTCAATTGAGGGTTGATAAGCAACAAGTCCAACAAAATCGAGAAGACCTCAAGAAACTTATAAAGTCTCAACGCTCTGAAATATCTTCAAGACAAAAAGAGATCAATCAAGTCCAAGATATTTACGATAAGAAAATAGAAGACGAGCGCTTCCAAGGCGAAGTTAAGTTAATGGATATTCAAGACCGTAATAAAGCTCGTCTTATTAATGCGACTCAAGGTAAGGAAGAAAAACTAGAAGAACTTAAACTTCAACAAGAGAAAACTCGAGAGAGACTCTTAGCTGAAGAATTCGCTTTAAAAAGTAAACATAAAGAAGATACCCGCGATCAAAATGCCCTTCACTCTGAGAAGAGTAAGGAGATCTTTGGTAAATCTAGTGAAGAACTAAAAGACCTAACTTTTCGGATAAATAATCAGGTCAAAGATGTTAAAAGTAAATCTGATCAAGTGGTAGATGATATTCGCCATGAAAGTAAGCTCAAGATTGACCAAGTGGCTTTTAACAACGATTTGAAGGTCACCGAAGCACAAAATGGTCAGGCTAACGCCATAAAAAGAACTGAGCAAAGGTATCAGCAGGCAGTTCGTAGAAATGAACTAGAACAAAAGAATAAGCTTGCCGAACAACTCTTTAAAAATGAAATGAACTTCAAAACCAAAGAGAGAATCAATAAAGATCGTACGGAAGCCATGGAGAAACACTATCAAGAGCTTTTAATCGGCGAGAAAAAGGGCTTTGAAGGAAAGTATCAACAAATGATTGAATCTCACAATCAAGTCCTTGATCGCCTTAAGCAAACTTTTGAAAAAGAGAGAAGCGCCATAACCGCGGCCAATCAAAAGGCAAAGACGGCGACCAATAATAAAGTAGATGATGACTTTTACAACCTCTTAACTCTAGAGCCAAGCATAAGAGAAGATGAGAAGGCTTATTATATTGAGGTCAATACTCCAGCTCATGAAAAAGAGAATTTCCAACTCACAGCTGATATGCGTACAGTAAAACTTATGTTTAACCGTCGCTCTGAAGAACGCTTAGAGCATGATAATGGTGGAGTAGAAAAGTCAAAACGCTCTCAAACAATTACCAAAGAGTTTAAAGTATCTGACATAGTGAGTGATAAAAATATTAAGGTTTCATATAAAGAAGGAGTCCTTTCCTATCGGCTACCAAAAGCTTAATATAGTCCTATGAAAAGACCTACACTTGTCAATTTCCTAGCCATTATGACTGAAGAGAGCCTCAACGTAAGGGCCTCGATAACAATGAATGAGAATAATGTCTCCTCAAAAGCTCCCAAAGGTTTTGCTAAAGAAGTTGCCCAAGGAATTGTAAGAGAGATTGAAAAAGAACTCCCTAATCCCAGCTTTCCCATCCAAGCCATTCGCCTCCTTAAAAGCTCGACTTTTAATATTAAGCTCGTAGGCATTAACCATGAGCAAAAAGAGGTCTATAAAAAGGTTTTTGAATCCGATAGCTTCGGGAATTTAAACTTCAAAATACCTCTCAACAATGAAAGAACAGAAATAAGGGCCATCCAAGTCTATGAAGTAGGTAAAGAAGCCGGGCTAGAGCTTCACCTTGGTACTTTTATACCGCTTTCTATCAAGAACCCAAAGAAGCTCATTATTTGCGACTTTGACAAGACTCTGGTGGATACCAAATATTCGACGACTCGTGAACTCTATAACTCTCTTACGCAGCCTCTCGAGTACTTCCCAACAGTCATCTCTAGCGTCAAAATACTAAAAGAATATATTGAAAAAGGGTACCACCCTTTTATTCTCTCGGCTTCACCTCACTTCTATGAAGAGGCCATGAGAGATTGGCTCTACAAGAATCAAATTTTCACAGCAGGAATTTTTCTAAAAGACTATCGCCAGCTCTTTAGCTTATTTGAGATGGACTTAACCCCTAAGGATTTAAAAATTCAAGGTTTGTACAAACTTAACCATCTCTTTGATATCTTAATTTTGGCCGGCATTCCTGATGAACTTGTGCTCATGGGTGACAACTTTGAATCGGACCCCATTATTTACCTCTCTCTTATTAGTCTTCTCAAAGAGAGCCAAGACCCTTGGCAGCTTTGGAACTTTCTAAGAAAGCTTGATGCTTTTCAAATGAATAAAAAACAAAGCTCTATCCTTCTCAATAAGATCTACCAGATAAGTAATCTCTTAACTAACTTCCTTGTTAAAAATCCAAAGGGAACTAATATTAAAGTTTATATTAGAAAGAAAGTAGAAGAAGACAAGCTAGAGATTCCACCTAGTCTTCAAGAACATTTACCTCTGGTGACTCTCTACGAGGGCCTTCATCCCGAAACCGCCATTGAAGAAACAAAGAAACTTGAAATTGAAAATCGTAGTTAGTTAAGGTGCATCCTGTGAAAAGATGGGTTTTGGTTGTTGTTTCTTCCTTCTTCATTCCCCTAATCGCTCTTCTTTTTTTAGAGGGTACATTTCGAATTCTTAAGACTTTAAAAGATGGTAGTTTGGAAGCTCCAAAAATTTGGCAAGAAAAAGTCGTTATTAAAGAGACAATCGGAGGCAATAGGCTTCTTAAAATTAAGGCTGAAAGAGACGGAGAACTCGTCTGGCAAGTTGATGAGTACGTCAATGAAAAGACCAATCAAAGACTCGCCTTCCCTCTTCATAACTCCAAATCTATAATGCCCAAAGAAAAGCATTTTATTACACTAGGTGGAAGCTTTGCCTTTGGCTCGAATATCAATTATGAGAGCACAATAGCCGGTCAAATTGAAAAGGTGTTGCCTTACGTTCAATCGTATAATTTTGGGATCCGAGGAGGAGGCCCCCATGAAGCCTTAGCTGCTTTAGATCATATACCAACTCGTGAAGTCATCTCTTCCGCACCAGAAGAAGGTATCACCCTGTATATCATTATCAATGATCATATCGGCCGTACCATCATGGACGTTGCTCATATTGGAGATATGAGTGATAGGCCTCATTTTGAAGTTATTGATGGAGAACTAAACTATAGAGGTAGCTATAGTAATGCCTATCCTATAAAAACGAAGATTTTTAAACTCTTTTCACAGAGTCTCTTCCTGCGATATTTAGGTTTTAATCCACCAATAGGCGATAAACTTAACCTAAGCGATCAGCATACAATTGATTTTTGCTCAATAATTGAAGAAATAAAAAAGAAGGTTAAAGAGATTAGGCCCAAAACTGAATTCTACGCAGTCTTTTACCCCTCCTCTTCACTATCTTTTAAGCTCTTTAGTAACTGTTTTAAGCAGAGGAATATAAGCTACCTTAACTATTCTCTACTCTTTAAAGACAATCCTAATGAGGCTTTCTTTAAAGATGACCATCCTCGTCCAATAACAAACAAAGTCGTCTCAAAGAAAATTATAGATGAAGTCTTTAAGAAGAAAAAATAAGATTTGGGGCGAAAAGAATAATGAAACCGATCGAGAAGATTAGACCCATTCGATGGAATCTTTTAAGGTAATCGGGACTGCCCATTTGACCGAGTTTTTTAGTCATGGGAAGCACGCTAAAGTCAAAACCAATGATTTCTAAATAAATGCGAAAACCTGCAAGGCACATTAATCCAATCAAGACTTCTTGGCCGGGATTCATTAAAATATCCATACTTGCCCCCTAATTTGAGAATAAGCTTGAGTAAAGAAGACAAATATTCCATTCCTCCCCTTTCAAGACTTATCGGCGATGAGCTGGATAATTTCTATCAATTGGGTCTAAAGGATAGAGAGCGGCATCATCTTCTCCTCTCACACGCCACAGGGCTCTTTAGACTGCCTTGGAAAGGTGCAAATAGTGCGCTCCAAGAGACTATGAAAGCCCTGATGTTTCCTGCCCTAGAGATGCACCCCCGTTTTAAAAAGCGCATCCAAGCCTATGCTGAGGGCCTTGATAGGCCTGTAAGAGAAGTGGCCTTTGCTCTTTTGGTGCCAGAACTCATGTGCTTCATGAATAATTGGATCCCGGGAATTCCTCACACAATTTTTGGCTGCAGCTCTTTCTTTGTTTGGTGTGAAAAGCGCGACCAACTTGTTCATGGTCGAATTCTCGACTTTCCTTTTCAT
>Ga0136600_1000477_pt1 | contig 21485 bp, 18 predicted proteins | sample AntRauMFilla2698_FD_104634 | JGI IMG/M metagenome (GOLD analysis project Ga0136600, IMG submission 104634) | Saline lake microbial communities from Rauer Islands, Antarctica - Metagenome Filla 2 #698 | ecosystem: Environmental > Aquatic > Non-marine Saline and Alkaline > Saline | place...
CGCTCCTTATCATAGCGCAGCGCGCCGGTCAGCAATGTGGCGCGGCCATTATAGCGCCGCAGCATCGCGCTGATTTCACTTTTTACGCGCGCGTCATCAAGGAAATTCTGCGATATGGCGGTTTCGGGCCATATGATTATATGCGTTATCTCTTGCGCGTTTTCGGCGTTCGTATTTTCCGGCGGTGCAGATAGGGCAATTAGCTTGCGAAAATTACCGGCCATCTTGGCGGCGTCCCATTTTTCGTTTTGGGGGATATTGGGCTGAATAATATGGGCGCGGAAATTCTCAATCGGCGGCAACGCTACGGTTTGTAGGCGGTACAAGCCATAACCATATGTCATGATGGCCGTTATCAACCCGATCATAAGGATAGGCGCGGCGGGTTTCGGTTTTTTTCGGGCGCTCCATATTAACCCCGGCAGCCCCGCCCATAATAATGTCAGAAGGCTGAGCCAATAAATATCGCCCGGCCAAAGAATTTGCAGCATCTCGAGATGATCTGCCCAAATACTGCCCGGCAGGTTCCACGGAAAGCCGGTAAATAAATGCCCGCGCAGCCATTCCGACGCGCTGAGGAGAATTACAAACCCCGCATAGCGCAGCGCGATATGAAGATGCCGGCAATATACATGATCGGCCAATCCGGCCAGCCCTGTGAAAATGGCAAGCACGGCAGGAAGCCCGCTCACCGCCAAAGGCCATGCCCATGCATATGCATTGCCCTCAACCAGCATGGCATTACCGATCCAGTATAATCCAGCGGTGAAAAAGCCAAAGCCGAACAGCCATGCAAGGGCAAAGGCCGCTCTTTTATTGCGCGCGGTTTCCAGCAACAGCCAAAAGCCGCTTATACCGATAAAATATACCCAGACATGATGCGCGGGCGGCAATGCCAAAGACGCCAAAGCGCCAATGACTAAGCAGAAAATATAAGGGCTGAATTTACGAAGGGTGCTATTGATCGGCGGCATTTTCAGGCGCCGGAATATTGCGTATGTTAAGGCGGTGAATGCGGCGCGGATCGGCCTCGAGCACCTCGAATACCATACCGCTTTTCTTGTGTTTGAGGACTTCGCCGCGCACAGGCACACGCCCGGCAATGGCAAAGACAAGCCCGCCCAGCGTATCGCTTTCCGCGTGGTCTTCCTCATCCAGCATATGGCCGAAACGCTGTTCGAAATCGCCAAGATCAATGCGGGCATCGGCGGTAACGGTGGCGTCTTTATTCTCGATAATTTGCGGGTGATCGCCTATATCGTCATGCTCGTCATCAAGCTCGCCCACGATAGATTCGACAACATCGCCCGCCGTGACCAGACCGTCTATGCCGCCATATTCATCCACGACCATGGCCATATGTTTGCGGCTTTCGCGCATATGCAGCAGCAAATCTAAAACGGGCATGGAGGGGGAGACAATGGGAACCGCGCGTATCATATCGCGAATCTTGACCTTCTTGCCTTGCGCCAATGCGGCCAGCACATCTTTGATATGGATGGTGCCAAGCACATCATCAAGATTATCCTGAAAGACGGGTAGGCGGCTGAACTGCATATCAGCGAGCAGCGCCAGCAATTCCGTATGCGTTGTGTTGGCATCCAGCGCCATAATGTCAGCGCGGGGAATCATCACATCTTCGACTTCCATATCTTGAAGTGTCAGGACATTGGAAATCAGCAATCTTTCATGGGCGGAAACAGATTTTTCATCTTCGTGATTATTGTCGTCGCCGATATATTCCTCAAGCGTCTCACGGATATTGGGGTCGGGCTTGCGCCGGAATAGACCGCTAAACCTGCTAAACAGCCCCGGTTGTTCCGAGGGCTGTGCATCATTATCATCACTTAAATCAATGGGGGGAGAGCTTGTCATTTCACTATGTTTTAATGTCTTAATCGGGATTATGCCATAGGCTTTATATTATTCATACGGGTTTTTAATGCCTATACGCGCTAAAATTTTGATTTCCAGCGCTTCCATGGCCTGCGCCTCGCTATCATCTTCGTGGTCATAGCCCAAAAGGTGCAAAAAACCATGCACTATAAGATGCTGTAGGTGATCTTGCGGAACTTTCCCCTGATCGCGGGCTTCCTGTAAAATTACATCCAGCGCCAGCGCAAGGTCACCAAGGCAATGCGGCCGCTTATCATCCTCGATAATGGGCGCGTCATCACCTTGTGCACTCATAGGGAATGAAAGGATATTGGTCGGCTTATCCTTATTGCGGTAGTTTTTATTCAGTGATTGTATGGTATCGTTATTTGATAAAAGCACTGATATTTCAGTATCTTCAATGGATTTGCTCATCTTGCCTGTGAGTACGACGCCGCTATTATCCACAGCCTCGCGTAACAATGTTTCGAGCTCGGGAAATTCGGATTTCCAGCGCGGCTCTTCGATAGAGATTTCTAGGCTCACAGTAGACTTGGCAGTAGACTTGGCAGGCGAATAATCAGGCATTTAAACAGGCTTACTTGTCACGACTTTTTTGATCATATGCTTTTATGATGCGCCCGACAAGCTTATGCCGCGTAACATCTTTTTGTGTGAAGCGGGTAAAGTTGATGCCGTCCACACCGTCCAGTATCTCTGTTGCATCGCGCAAGCCCGATTTAACGCCCACCGGCAAATCGGTTTGGGTAATATCGCCGGTAATCACCATGCGCGAGGCCTCGCCCATACGCGTCAGGAACATTTTCATCTGCGTGCATGTCGTGTTTTGTGCCTCGTCTAATATTACGAAAGCGTTGCTGAGTGTGCGTCCGCGCATAAAGGCGAGCGGGGCGATTTCAATCTCTCCTGCCTCGATTTTCTTTTGCATGATATCAAGGGGTATCATGTCCTGCAGCGCGTCATAAATCGGCCGCAAATACGGATCGACTTTTTCCTTAAGGTCGCCGGGTAAAAAGCCCAAATTCTCTCCGGCTTCAATGGCGGGGCGGGTAAAAATCAGGCGCTCCACCTTGCCCTCAAGGAACATCGAAACCCCAACGGCTACGGCAAGATACGTCTTGCCCGTCCCCGCAGGGCCAAGGCCGAACACCATTTCATTATCCACGATCGAACGTATATAACCCGCCTGATTAGGGCTGCGGGGGGCAATGGTTTTCTTCTTGGTTTTAATGGCAATGTCGCTGTCACTCATGGCTTTGGCCCCCTTATTTGTTTTGTTGGCTGTGGCTTTATTTTTGTTTTTAGACGCAGGCTTTAGAAAACGCAGGGCAGCATCAATTTCCTGAATGCCGATTTCCTGTTTATTTTCAAGATTTTGCCATAGTTTATTGATGAGTTTTTCAGCCAAATTGCAATTTTTGGCGCTGCCGGAGATTGTCAGTGTGTTGCCGCGATCGGAAATATCGACTTTAAGCTTGCTCTCGATATGGGATAAATGCGTGTTATGTTCGCCGTAAAGCAAGGCTATCAGGGCGTTATCGCCGAATTCGAGTGTTTTTTGTACGGGCGCTTCGCTCAAACAGTGTCTCCCTTATGCATATACTCATTGTAGCATAAAAAGCGCTCTGATGGCATCTTTAAGCGGTTTACAAAATGCTTTCGCTGGTGACGATATTACCGGTCAGGGAATTATCGAAAGCCTGCGTAATTTCGACCTGCACAATCTGGTTGAGCAAGCGCTCATTCGCCTCGACATAGACAGATTGGTTATAGGGCGAGCGCCCTTGTAGCTGCCCCTCACGCTTGCCTTTACGATCAAGAAGAATGGGCATAGTCAGCCCCGCGCATTTGGCGTTAAAGGCAATTTGCTGCTCGTTAATCAGGGCTTGCAGGCGCGCGAGGCGCTCAGACGAGATTTTATCATGAATGAGCCCTTGCATATTAGCCGCAGGAGTTCCGGGGCGCGCGCTATATTTAAACGAATAGCATGACGCGTAATTCACATCACGGACGAGCTGCATTGTTTCTTCGAAATCCTGCTCGCTCTCGCCGGGGAAGCCGACAATAAAGTCCGATGAAAAGGCAATGTCAGGGCGCGCTTTGCGTAAATCAGCAATAATCTCGCGGTAACGATCGGCGGTGTGCTTGCGGTTCATGGCTTCTAATATACGGTCAGAGCCGCTTTGGACGGGTAAATGCAGGAAGGGCTGTAACTTTTCAATTTCGCCATGCGCGGCGATCAAATCTTCATCCATATCGCGCGGATGCGACGTCGTATAACGAATACGCTCCACGCCATCAATCTTGGCAACCTCGCGTATCAAATGACCCAGCCCCTTGATATTTCCGGCCGTATCCTCGCCGTGATAGGCGTTCACATTTTGCCCCAGCAGCGTGATTTCTTTCGCGCCCGCATCCACCAATCGTTTGGCTTCGTCGGTAATGGCCATAACATTGCGGGAATATTCACTGCCGCGTGTATAAGGCACAACGCAGAAAGTACAGAATTTGTCGCAGCCTTCCTGAATGGATAAAAACACCGCCGCGCCTTGGTTCACATGCTCCTCGGGCAGGAAATCGAATTTTGATTCCGCCGGAAATTCGGTATTTACCACGCGGTTATCACCAAAAGCATTCGTGGCTTTGGCCACCATCTCGGGCAGCTCGTGATAGGTTTGCGGGCCAAACACCATATCCACGTATGGCGCGCGCTTGAGGATGAAATCACCCTCGGCTTGCGCCACGCATCCGGCAACGGCGATCAGCATTTTACCGCCACCCTCGGCTTTCTTGTCTTTGAAAGGCTTGAGGCGGCCCAAATCGGAAAACACTTTGTCTGTGGCTTTTTCGCGGATGTGGCAGGTATTGAGGATAACCATATCGGCATCATCGGGCTGATCGGTCACGCCATAGCCCAGCGGCGCGAGAATATCGGCCATGCGGTTGCTGTCATAGACATTCATCTGACAGCCCCATGTTTTGATAAAGAGTTTCTTTGGTGCGCTCATTTGTGGTTAAGTCTTTCTTATCCGGTAAATTCCCGTGACTTAAACCACAGATAACGGCATAAAATCAAGCAAAAGGACATTCATGCGCTTACTTCTTGTAACATTATTGGCAATTATGATTGCCGCGCCCGCCAGCGCCGCATCATGTTACCGTGCGCAGGAAGCCGAGGCGGAGCAGGGCATCCGCATCCATAGCGAGCTTATGGTGATTGGCTTGAATTGTCAGCATATGACGCCGCGCGGTTATAAGAATTTTTATGCGCAATACCGCGAATTCACCCAGCGCCATGCAGATTTATTCGGCACATACGAAGAAGTGCTGATGCGGCATTACGCCAAAAACGGCTCTGGTTCGCCGGAACAACAGATTAATGCGATGCGTACAAATTACGCCAATAAAATCTCCAATGACGCGGCGAAGCTGCGCCCCGATGTATTTTGCGCCCGTTATGCGATGCGTATACCCAAAGCGGACAAAATGAGCCGCGCGCAATTACGCCAATGGGCATCCATTATTTTTCCTGAAAGCCCGCCTTCGCAGCCATTTTGCGAAGATATGTAATGCGCGAGCTTTGGCCTGCCGTGGACTGATTTTATATTTTCCTTCACATCGTGCCGCTCATGTAGTTTGCTTGGTGTGAACAAAAAGGAATTATACAATGAGCATTGACCAGACAATCGACAAAATCTTTGAGCCTATTGCAAAAACCGCATCGGACATTGTTTTTTACGATGTTATGATTATGGGCTATGACATTAAGCTGATCTTGATCTGGCTATTGGGCGCGGCGTTATTCTTTACCTTTTATCTTGGTTTCATCAATATTCGTTTTTTCAAACATTCCATCGATATTGTGCGCGGTAAATATGATGACCCGAAAGATGCACAATCCGGCCAGATATCAAGGTTCCAGGCGCTTGCGACGTCTTTGTCCGGTACAGTGGGGCTGGGTAATATTGCCGGTGTTGCCGTGGCAATTTCGATTGGCGGGCCGGGCGCGGTTTTCTGGATGCTGCTCATGGGGATATTCAGCATGTCCACCAAATTTGCCGAAGTCGCAATGGGCGTGAAATACCGCCACCGCAACAAAGCCGGTCATCCCGAAAATATCTCCGGCGGGCCGATGTATTATCTGCGTGATGCCTTTGCCAATCGCGATATTCCCTATCTGGGGCCGATTGTCGCCGGAGCCTTTGCTGTGGCGTGTGTGGCCGGCTCTATCGGGGCGGGGAATATGTTTCAATCCAATCAGGCCTATCAGATGGTTGTGAATGTCACGGGCGGCGCCGAAGGCTTCTTCGGTGATAAAGGCTGGCTGTTCGGGCTGGGGCTTGCGGTTATGGTTGGGTTGGTGATTATTGGCGGCATTAAATCTATCGGCGCGGTGGCCGGACGTTTGGTTCCTGCGATGGCCGGTATTTACATGGTGGCCGCGCTTGTTGTTATTGTGGTGAATATTCACAACGTGCCCGATGCGCTCGCCAGTATATTCGTGCAGGCTTTCGAACCCGCGGCGGGTATTGGCGGCCTTATGGGTGCATTATTGGTCGGCGTGCAGCGCGCGGCTTTCTCTAACGAGGCGGGCTTGGGCTCTGCCGCGATTGTACACGCAACGGCGCAGACAGATGACCATGTATCCCAAGGGATGGTGGCGATGATCGGGCCGTTTATCGATACCGTGGTGATTTGTCTGGTTACCGCGCTTGTGATTGTGATATCGGGCGCGCATCTGGATGCCGATGGCGTAGAGGGCATTCACCTGACTTCCAAAGCTATGGAGACGGGAGCGAGCTGGTTCCCCTATGTTCTGGCGCTCACCGTGTTCCTGTTTGCGTATTCGACGCTGATTACATGGTTTTATTATGGCGTGAAGGGGCTGACCTTCCTGTTCGGTAGCAAGGGCTCTGTCGAGAATATCTACAAGCTGATTTTCCTTGCTTGTATTGTGATCGGGGCATCATCCGAAGTCAAAAGCATTATCATCTTTGCCGATGCGATGATCTTGTCAATGGCGATACCGAACCTGATTGGTCTGTATTTGCTGGCGCCGGAGATCAAGCGTGACCTTAAAGAGTATATCAAGAAAATAAAGGCTAAATCAGTGGCTTAAGATGTTAGGCTAAAGCTATAAATTAGAAATCAGGGCTGGTTCCCTGTATGTTATCCACAGGGGGCGGAAAAAATCTTGCCCCCTGTTTTTTTCAATATTTTGAACGGTTTTTACCCGACATTATTATTTTCTTTCAAAATTACTGCGCCGCGCCCTCTTGGAGCCGCACGGGCTTCGTGGTTTATTGCTCCCCAATCAATTAAACATTTATGATTTTAAAGGAGCTTTCGCATGAAAAGCGTTTCCGGCGTGATTAAGACTGGTCAAAATAAAGACGATAAAGACCAAAATAATCAACAAAAAGCGACTGCCAGTAATGACGGCGAAAAGAGCGGTTTAAAGATCCCGCAAGTTAAAGCAAGTGCGCCCGCTGAAGCGCCGCAAAGCGATGTTCCTAGTCCCCGCGCGCAAAAACATGATGTCCGCCTTGATAGTCTTCGTACAAAGGCGGGCAATATTGGCTCCCTAAAGATGAAACCCCAAATGAGTGCGGACACTGCCAAGCCCGATAGCGCGGCCTTTTTTCAGACCCAAGAGCAATATGAACAGCAAAATGAAAATTTCGAAGATTTACTGATTGAGGATAATGCGCAAATTGACGCGCAAAGCGCACAGGCAATTACACGTTCAAATTGGCGCGCAAAGGCCATGTATAGCATTGGCGCGGCTCTGAGCGTTTGCTGGCTGGCGTTTTCTCTTGCCTACGGGCTTTCACCGTCCTCTGATTTGGCGCTCACGCCTGCCTCGCTCGGAGTTTATATGGCCGGTGTGTTTACGCCGCTCATTCTTATGTGGATGGTGATTACGTCCTTAAGCCACCGCGCGGATGTGCAGCTCTATGCCGCGTCTTTGCGCGCCGAACTGCAATCATTGCTCTTCCCCTCCGCCAACAATGAGCGCGTGATTAATCAAGATATCGAGCGTATGTGCGCGCAAGCTGGCGAATTGGCTGCGGCCACCAAAACAATTATGAAATCGCTACAGCGTGCCCGCCAAGGGTTACGCACCGAAGTGCGTGATTTTACCGGCGTAACGAAAAAGGCGGAATTTCATATTGATCGCTTATCCGAAACGCTGCATGAGCGCGCTGGAAAGCTGGGGGATTTGACCGAAGAAATCGATCAGCGTGCACGTAAAATTGACGAGCGTACGCATGCCGGTGTCGAGGCATGGGATGAGGCGACGCTGCAAATATTGGAGCGTAGCGGCGAGATGGAAAAGGCTTTGGGGCGTGGTGCCGACCGTGTTTTGGATGCTGCCGATCAGGCGCGATTGCGTACCGAGCAGATTGAGACGGGCTGGACGAATAGTTTTGAATGCCTTGAGGCTGCCATTGACCGCACGGCTGTGCGTCTGGAAGATTTATCCTCGCGCTTTGATGGTCATAGCCGCGAGCTGGATGAAGCCGTGCAGCGCATCAGCAAGCAAACTGGTGATGTTGGTGTTTTGATCAAAGATCAGGTCGGCGATATGCAGGAGTTTGGTGCTAAAACCAAAGAGGTGATGGATCAATCTATCGAGGCCATTCGCCAAAACCGTAATGAACTGGATAGTGCGCGCGAATCCCTTGTTGATCAAGCGGCGCGCGTCTCTGAAACCATTCAAGGCGGCGTCGAGAAAATTTATGACGCCGTGGATCAGGCCGGTGAAGCGGGCGATGATCTTGAAACCCGTATTAACGAGAAAACAGCCAGTCTTTCCAATGCCGTATCGGGCATCGCTAAAAAGGCGGATGCAATTGAAGAAGCTGGAAATGTGGCCGCGAACCGTTTGAACGAGGCATTGTCTGTGGCGATTTCAGGCTCGGAAAAAATATCTTCTGCCGTAGGGCGCGCGGTTGAATCGCTGGAGAAATCAACGCAATCCGCGAAATCCCAAGCTGATGATCTGATTGAAACCACCCGCGACCATATTGATAGCCTCAATGAAGCGGGCGAGGGCAATGTTATTCATATTAAATCTATGGTGGATATGCTGGAGAAAAACCGCGCGCAAATCGAGCAGGCTTCCGCAGTGACACGTCAGCATGTTGAAGAACTGGCCGGGGTATTTGATACCCAGCATGATAAAATTAATCTGGCAACGATCAGCCTGACGGAGCGTTTGGATAATGTCCGCAAAGCCCTTGAGGAGCCATTGCGCGAGATTAATGTTGTGGTGAACGATGTTGATGGCCGCCATGAGCGTATTGAAGAAATGCTGGGTCGCCGCGTTGGTGATTTGAACGAAGCCAGCGAGAAGGCCGTAAACAGCGCCGAACATATTCGCGGCGTGTTGCGCGGCCAAGCGCAGGAAATTGCATCACTATCGGGTCAAATCATGGGCAATGCGCGATCCATTAATGAGCAAATGGGTCAGCAAAAAGATATGCTATCGACCCAGATTATCGAGGCGCTTGATGATATCACAAAGGTCGGCGAGGCGCTGGAATCCCAAGCGCAAAATCTGGGTAATTTGTCCGAAGGTTCTGTTAGTAAGATCAATAATTTAGAAGGGGTTATTAAATCACGTTGCGAGGAAATTTCTACTACGACCGCACAGGCTTTTACAGAGCTGGAGAATATAGAGCAGTCATTGGGCGGTAAGATTACCTTGCTCAAGGAGCAGTCCGATTCCGCGATGCTCTCCGTGACTGCGATTAAAGAAGCGCTTGAAAGCACGGCCGATGGCATGGGGCCGGTTTGTGACGGTGCGATTGAACAGGCGAGGGCCGTTCAGAGCCAGTTCGAAACGCTTAAAGGCAGTTACGAGACGAGCAGCGAAAGCAATCTCGATAAATTGCAAAAAATCGGCATTCTTTTTGATAGCCGCCTGCAAAGCCTTAAGAAAGGTTCAGGTGAAGCAGCCGATATGCTGCGCGATTCCAGTGATGATCTGCGCGAGCGCGTTGTTGATATTGAATCGGCTTCCAAATCAGCGGGCGTAAAGATAAAGGAATTGGCTTTGTCGCTGGATGATCAATCTGCTGATATTCACCTGATGACCGATCAGGCTCTGCTGAAAATTGGAGGTATTCAAAACGCAATGAATGACCAGTTCCATGAGCTGTCTGCGTCTGTGGGGCAAGCTGTGGCGCAGTTGCAAGATGCGGGTAAGGAGTTTGCTAATCACGCCTCTAATGTTGATAAAATTTCCGATAAATCGGCCGAGCGCCTGACTAAGGCGAGCAGCATCGCCATGGAGCAAACCAAGCTTTACGGCGAAGCGTCGGAAAAAACCGCAGAAAATACCAAGCTTATGGTCGCGCAACTTCAAAAAGAGTCCGACGGCTTATTGCTGAAATCTAATGAAAATTTGATGGCGTTAAAGAAATACGGCAATTCCTTGTCTATTGATGCGAAAGAATTAACCGCGCAAATGAAAGGCTCGCTGGAAACGTCCGAAGCTTATAGCCGCGAGTTGAAATCACAGGCTTCTATGGTGGCCGATTGTGCGGCGAATACCGCAGAGCATTTGAGCAAAGCGGTCTCAACGCTGACCGGTCATGTTGACGATATTGGCCGCGCGGCCAATGACGTGACATTGCGCGTTGATAATAGCAACAAGGAATTGGAAGAAAAATCCAGCCGCTTGATCAGGGTATCGCAAGATGCCATCGAAAACGCGCACAAAGCCGCCAGTGTTTTCGGCAAGCAATCAGACTCATTATTCAAGGCCTCGCAAGATGCGATGAGCTTTGCTGATGACATTAAGGGCAAATCGATTCGCAACCAGCGCGAGCATTTCATGTCGTCGTCCAAATTCGTAATTGAAAGCCTGCATTCCCTGTCGGTCGATCTAACGCGTATGATAGATGGAGAGGTTTCCGAGAAAACATGGAAGGCGTTCCAAAAAGGCGATGTGGCCGCTTTTACACGTAAGCTGGTGCATATTAGTGACAATCTGCTGATTGATAAGGCGCGTGATAAATTTGCCAATGACAGCGAGTTTCGTACATACGTACAGCGCTTTTTACGTCAGTTTGAAGAGCTGTACGAGCAGGCGCAGGAAAATGACCACGGTGCATTGCTGAGCGCGACATTCTCCTCCAGTGATATGGGTAAGCTCTATAGCTTGCTATGCAAGATTGCCGGAAAAGAAAGCCGCATAGAAAAGGCAGCAGCGAAAGCAGCCTAATATAAGCGATTTAAGCCCTTTAATTGAAACCCTGAACGCGATAATATAGCGCTCAGGGTTTCTTGTATTCGGAGCCCGCTTTCAAAGGGGCAATTATAAATATGACCAAGTTCTGTCAGGGTATTTCCGATATTTCCGATAGCTATTCCGGCTTTATCATCGATCAATGGGGCGTGCTGCATGATGGTGACAAGCCTTTCGATGGCGTGGTTGATTGCCTTAAGGAATTAAAAAATCGTGGCAAGTATGTGATTATTCTATCAAATTCCGGTAAAACGGCGGATGCGAATAAAGAGCGCATGAAAGCCATCGGCATAGGGCCGAGCCTTTATAACGAGATTGTGACATCGGGCGAGATGACGTGGCAGGGCCTTAGTAATCAGGATTACGGCGTTTTCGAAAATATAGGCAAGAAATGCTATCTGATTAGCCGCGGCGGTGACCGCTCTATTGTTGAGGGGGTTGATTTGGAGATTGTTGACGACCCTGCGCTTGCCGACTTTCTGCTGATTAGTGGCTCTGACGCGCCGCAGAAAACCATTGAGGATTACGAGCCCGCGCTGCGCGCCGCCGCCCGCAAGCAGCTAAAAGCCATATGCGCCAACCCTGATAGTCGCGGTCTTATGAAGGGCAGCTCTATTATGGGGCCGGGGGCGATTGCCCATCGTTACAAAGATTTTGGCGGCGTGGTTCATTATATCGGCAAGCCGCATATGCCGATTTTCCATCACTGTATTCGCAAAATGCAGGAAAGAGATATTTATCCGGGCCAGACAATCGTGATTGGTGATGCGATGGCGCATGATATTCTGGGCGGCAGCACGGCCAATATAGATACTTGTTTGGTAAAAGACGGTCTGCATAGAGCCGTTTTTCAAGGTGCCAAAAGCCCGGCCGAGATCGAGAAAAAGCTGAACAATTTAGCGGCGCAGCATAACAATGTTCGTCCGGATTATCTTGTGAATCGCCTTCAATGGGGGGCGGCGCTGCCTGATCGCAAACATAAAAAGCGCGGCTTATAAAAGCCTAGCTATCCTCACCATAACGATGTGGCGGAAGTAATGTCTCCATTGCTGCCCTGATCTCGGGCAGGGCCTGCATCGTAGCCTCTTCACCGGCGGCAATAAGTTCGGCCGCTTTTTCAAATTCCAGTAATCCTATATGGCCGATTTGCGGCTTGATATGAATATCGGGCGGCTCTCCGGCAAGCCGCGAGCGCGTCAAGCGATCCTGCACAATATTAAGCGAGGATACCATTACACCAAACAGGCTGGGTGATTTTTCCTCGCGGCGAAACAGGCGGCGTGTGATGCTGGATTTCTTAAATTCTTTTTGTTTCTCCGGCTTCACATCTTCATTATTGAATAAATCAAAGCCCGCAACGGTTTGAAATCCCTCACCTTTATGTGTGGCTTTACCAATCACATCGGCGTTAAGATCAACTGCAATCGTCATGCGCGCGCCCAGAGCCTGACAAACAGAAACGGGTACGGGATTGACCAGCGCGCCGTCAATCAGAAATCTGTGATTACGCTCCACGGGCGGAAATACACCGGGCAGGGCAAATGACGCCCGCATGGCCTCGGTGAGGATTCCTTTGCGGATCCATACTTCGTGCCCCGTCGTCAGGTCGGTGGCCACGGTGACAAAAGGTAGGGGTAAATCCTCGATTACAGATTCACCAAAATGCTCATACAACACTTTCATAAGGCGTTCGCCGCCAATCATGCCGGCGCTGCGGACGCGGAAATCCAGATAAGATAAAACTTTGTAACGGTTCAAGCTGAGCGCCCAATCCTCAAGCTCATTCAGCCGCGAGGCTAGATAACAGCCACCTACAACCGCGCCAATCGATGTGCCGCTAATCAGCGAGGGGAATATATTATGCCGCCGCAGCACATTCATCACGCCAATATGGGCAAAACCGCGCGCCATTCCCCCGCCCAGCGCAATGCCTAGGCCGTTAATTCCTGTTTCGAAAGTCGGGGTGTTTGTTGTATTTGTTTGCGGTGTTTTTTCTGGCATTGATATTTGTCCCTCTGACATCCATTATAGCACGGAAATAACGTTTTTCACTATGGATAGACCTGCTGCAATGCCGCAAAATAATTCGACTGTTTTTCTCGTGAAGCGCATGGTGCGGGCTTATTTGCGTCCGCATTTTGGTAAATTGCTGCAAGCCCTGTTTTTCATGGCTTTGGCGGCGGCGGCAACGGCGGGCGTTGCAATGCTCACCGAACCTATCTTGGATAAGGTGCTCAAGCCCGGTAATAAAAATTACATCGTTCCTGTGGCTGCGGCGCTGTTTGGCGTGTTTGCCGTGCGCGGTCTAGCCACTTATATCCATACAATTATGACGACCAATATCGGCCAATCAATCGTGGCGGACATTCAAAAAGACTTATTCGCGCATTTTATGCGGCTGGATCTGGGGTTCTTTCACGCCAACCCCAGCGGGCAACTTATTTCGCGGGTCATTAGTGACGTGAATGTCATGCGTATCGCGGTTACGGATAGCTTGACCGGACTTGGCAAAAGTCTGCTGACGCTTATTTTCCTGATTGGTGTGATGTTCCATATGGATTGGCAGCTCTCGATTGCCGCCTTTATCATATTTCCCTTTGCCGGATATATGGTGGTGTATATCGGGCGGCGCTTGCGAAAGGTTTCGGGCAAAATACAAGGCGAGCTGGCGGGGCTGACCGATATTCTCTCGCAAATTTTCCAAGGCGTACGGCAAGTACAGGCGTACGGCATGGAAAAGCACGAAGAAAAACGCTGCGGCTATGCCATTGATAAGGTGCGAGATTTAAATATTAAGTCGGTGCAAATCTCCAATCTTTCAACGCCTGTGAATGACATTCTGATCGGCATGGTGATTGCGGGTATTATTACCTATGGCGGTTTAAGAACCGGAACGGGCGAGATGACGGCGGGGCAGCTTATGGCGTTCTTGGCCGCCTTCACTATGGCTTATGAGCCGATGAAAAAGCTGGCGCGCTTAAATGGCGCGTTGCAGATGGGGCTGGCTGCGGCGGAGCGTGTATTTGCCATGATTGATCGCGCACCATCCATACAGGAAAAAGAGGGCGCGGCGGCGCTGCATTCCCCCAACCCATCCATTGAATTTGCGGATGTTGGTTTTTCCTATGAAGGCGAGGATAAATACGCGCTGAACGGGGTAAGTTTTCAGGCCGCGCCGGGGACAGTCACCGCGCTTGTCGGCCCGTCAGGCGGCGGAAAAAGTACAATCGTGAACCTTATTCCGCGCTTTTATGATGCGGGTGCGGGGGCTGTGCTGGTTGATGGTCAGGATGTGCGCGATGTAACAATAGAGTCTCTGCGCTCCCATATTGCGCTGGTGTCCCAAGACATCACGATTTTTGATGAAACAGTGCGTAACAATATTGCCTATGGCCGTCCGAATGCCAGCGAAGAAGATATCATCACTGCCGCGAAGGCAGCGGCCGCGCATGAATTTATCGAAGGGCTAACCGCGGGCTATAACACTGTGCTGGGCGAGGATGGCGTGAAGCTGTCGGGCGGGCAGCGCCAACGCATATCCATCGCCCGCGCAATCTTGCGTAACGCGCCGATATTGCTGCTGGACGAGGCGACGTCCGCGCTGGATAATGAATCCGAAGCATTGGTGCAAGATGCGCTCGCGCGCCTGCAAGAAGGCCGGACAACTATTGTTATTGCGCACCGCCTGACCACGGTTCAGGGCGCAGACCAGATTATCGTACTTGATAACGGGAATATAGCCGAGCAGGGCACGCATGAAAGCTTGCTCTCGCAAAACGGGTTATATGCCACAATGCACGCAACGGGGCTTGCGCAGTAGAGGCTTGCACAGCAGGCTTATGCGCCGTACAAATAAGGATAGAAAAGGAATAAATAATTATGCCCTGTCATGCCGCCCTCATGGATAAAACCCTCACCGCCACGCCGGACCAAAGCGTCGGCGATGTGCTGAAAATGATGACAAAGACAAAGCCGCCTTTTGTGGCCGTCATTGATGAAGATAACGTTTTGCAGGGCGTATTCAGTTACCGCATTTTGTACCGTAATTTGCTGCCTGTCTCTGTCGCCATGAATGACGGGATCCAGATGGATGTCACGGTCAGCGCAGCGCCGGGGATTGCAAAGCGCCTGAAAAAAGTAAAGCCTTTGCCGGTTTCCGAATTTATGGACCGCCGCCCGCAGCGCGTTTTTGCCGATACATCCTTGTGGGAAGCCGTCAATATGATGGTACAAAATGGCGCGCCGGTTTTTGTGCTCGAGGGCGAAAGCGGTAAATTACTGGGCGCAATGAATGAACATTCTGCGTATGCCGAACTTGACCGCTTACAAAAAGAAGGAAGCTAAAGACATGAAATATTACTTAGGAATTATAACCATTGGCTTTGCCCTGTTATTGGGGGGCTGCAATGAGGAAGAAGCCAAGGTTGATGCGGCTCCTGAAGCGGCTATCTCGCAAATAGACGTTCAAGAAGGGGCGCTTGAGGAGAGTTTTGATCTAAAAATAGTGTCTCAAGGCCGTGATTTGCCAAAGGCACCGCAAGCTTACGAGGAATCTCTCACGATACGCGCATCTACAGGTGAAGACATTGATTATCGTCTGGCTTTGGCGTTGACGCCAAAAGAACAATCAAAGGGCATGATGAATCGTAATTTTATGCCGACAGATTTCGGGATGCTGTTCGTGTTTGAAGAGCCTTATGTGCATGGCTTTTGGATGAAGAATGTTTTGGTGCCTTTGGATATGCTGTTTATCGCGGATGATGGGCGCATTCATCATATACATGCCATGGCCGAGCCTTTAGCGCTGGATAGTATTCGTGCCAACGATCCATCACGCGCTGTTTTGGAAATTGCTGGCGGGCAAGCGGCAGAGCGCGGCATTAAGGTTGGTGATTATGTTATGCACGATGCTTTCAAGGCACCGCAAGCCCCTGTGGCGAATGAGCCGGAAGCGGCACAAGATCCAGCGCAGGAATAGGTTGCACCTTATATAAGCTTCGTGTAAGACATTTCCTCAGGTTCGGGGCGTAGCACAGCTTGGTAGTGCGCTCGCTTTGGGAGCGAGAGGCCGGAGGTTCGAATCCTCTCGCCCCGACCACCTTTCGCAGTTAGGTCGCCAGTGGCAACCGTAACGAGAAATAGTGCCCTTCGAAGCCCCGATTTTTGGGGCGAAGGAGGGCGGATGTAAACTGCTTCAGGTGACTTACGCCACAATCAAAGGACTCTTGATCTGAAAAAATCGCAGAGCCAGCAATGGGCAGATTTGGCAGCGCAGGCGCAATCCGGCGATCAAAAGGCCTATGCCGCGCTCCTCAAGGATATTATTCCCTTTATTCATTCGGTCCTGATGGGGCGCGTGGCCAATGTCGATTGGGTTGATGATATCACGCAGGATATTTTAATCTCTGTGCATAAATCACTTCATACATTTTCGTCCGATCGTCCGTTCCGCCCATGGTTGATGTCGATAATCACATTTCGCAAAACGGACTTTTTGCGTAAGCATTATAGCCGCCGCGGCAATATGCAGACCGATCTGGATGATTTAAGTTTTCAAAAAAACCATGTAACCAATCCCACCCATGCAGGCGAATTTAAAGATATAGAAAAGGCGATGAATGCGCTGCCTGATAAACAACGAAAAGTGTTCGAGATGATTAAAATCAAGGGCTATAGCGCGCAAGAGGTTGCCAACGAAATGAATATGAGTGTATCGGCGGTCAAAGTGTCGGCGCACAGAACCATGAAAAAACTAAAGAAGATCGGATAAATGCCAAAGAAAAACCAAACAGATGCGCTCATTAAACAGCTAAGCGGGGAGTGGACACCGGTAGAACCCATTGCTCACCCGCTGCGGCGTTTTTGCCCGTGGTTGGTCTTCAGCATCATTTATGTCGTAGCGATTGTTTATTTCATCGGTTTGCGCCCTGATATGGGCAGCAAAATGTATGACAGCATCTTTATCTTCGAAATGATATTGGTGTTTACCACAGGGCTGTTTTCTGCCGTGAGCGCGGCCTATATGTGTGTGCCCGATATGCGCGGAGCCAAATGGCTAAAGCATGTGTCGTTCACGCTTATCGGTGTGTTTTTTGTCTGGACGCTGACCATGTGGGGCGGGCAGGGCTTTGCAATGCCGGATCAGCTATGGGCTCATTGTGTTCCCAAAGGCGTGATGATTGCGTTTTTGCCGGTGGCGGCACTGATTTACATGGCCAAGGGTGGCTCCACAACGCAGCCCGTATTGATGGGTACGCTGAGTATTGCCAGCGTTGCCGCGCTCGCTTATATGGGGCTGCGTACGACATGTATGAGCGATGAGCTGGGCTATATCTTCTTCTTCCATGTCCTGCCGTTTTTGGTAATCGGTACGGTACTGGGCGCTGTGGCGCGTAAAATTTTCCGGTGGTAGATTTGCGATTAGGGGATTGCACTAAATCACCGCGCCGCTTATCCTGCCTGTTATGAAAGTTACGATTTACAAGCCAAGTAAAACCGCGATGCAGTCGGGCAAAGCCAGGACAAATTCCTGGGTGCTGGAATATGATAGAAATACGGCGCGCACGCCCGAACCCTTAATGGGCTGGGTGTCTTCGGGCGACACAATGAATCAGGTGCTCATGAATTTCGAAACGCAGAAAAAGGCAGTTTCCTTTGCCAAACAAAAAGGCTGGGATTACAGAATTTTGCCCTCTCACGAGAAAACGGTGAAGCCGCGTAATTTCGGCGATAATTTTAAATATATCCCGCCCGAAGAATAAATTCTTTTCTTGTTAATCTTTTTCGCCTTTAATAGCGAACATAGGCGCCCTTAGCTCAACTGGATAGAGCACCTGCCTTCTAAGCAGGGGGTTGCAGGTTCAAGTCCTGCAGGGCGCGCCATTGCTTCGCTGAAGCAGCGCGGTGCGATACGAAGTATTCTTTTCCTGAATTTGAGAAAACCCGAAACCAAGACAAAAAAAGTCCGGAAGACTTTTAGAAAAAGATCGTTCCGGACAAACGGCGGTAATAGAGGGTGTGTATGTTCTTTATATGCCATGTCAGGGATGAATGCAAGAAAAAAATGCAGTATTTAGCTAAAATTTTATCAAAACCGAACCAATCAAAGTAATAAGTGCACAATAAAAGTAATAAAGATTTTTAAACTGTATTTATTTTGCTATTATTACTTAATCTATACTAAATTGTGTGTGTCTTTGACTTAATATTTGCAATGATACTTCATGTTAATTTAAAATTAACCTTTATCATCACAATATTTATTTCCTTCATTTCATTAAGTTACACGCCATAAAGGTGATTTTAAATACCAAGAATGCCGTCAATTTATGGGTATACCAAGAGCATATAAGTGGATTATTTCTTTTTTTAAAGTAAAGCTTGAATTAAAGTTTTTATTAACATATTTCGATTATTATTACAGTGTGTTTATCGAGATATTACCTATCATTTCGGCGCTATTGTTTGTTTTTGCTTATCGTAATGATTGCGGCAAGAAATGCTCTTACATCTGTATTTTTGGCACCATGTTATACGGGTTTTATTATTTCTCTCATGAAGCGTGGACCGCGCTATATCTCGTGCCTATCTATATTATTTATGTTCTATCAACCGTAACCCGGAAAAGCGAGTGGATGGCCATTATGTTTGTGGCGTATTTACTATGCATCTATGGCTCTACATCGCTTGTCGCGCAAAACGCATATGATTTCATGCCCGCCCTTGCAACAACATTTGGAACTATAAGCCATCTCTACCAAGGATCGGCCATGAAACGAAAATTATTTGCTGTTTTTGGCTCATTAATATGGGTTTCCTTTGGTGTGTATATTGGCGGGCTTGGTATGGGCATTACATATGGCGTGCTCGCCGCATCTTCTTTGCAAAGTATGATAAAAGATTACCGGCTTTCTTTGGTGCCAATCAAAAAAGCCGAAAAATTCGCCCGCTCTTAAAACCTAAATGCCCCGCTTTTCGTTTAAATGAAATACCCGTAATCCCAACGCTTTACTTCGCCAGCAATCGAGATGGCAAAGATAAAATTATTCTATATTAATGGGATAAAATATTGGCTCCTCGGGCCGGATTCGAACCAGCGACCAAGTGATTAACAGTCACCTGCTCTACCACTGAGCTACCGAGGAACACGTGGATTTGAAAAGTTGATAACAGTTTTAAAACATACTGACAACTTAAAATTTTAAGATGATGGCATAAGCCACCCGAAGTATTTTCTACCAGCCCCCCTTCGCCAAGGCTTCAGGGCACAATCCTTCTCGTAACGGTTGCATGTTGCAACCTAACTGCGAAGGGTGGAGGACGGACCTCTTTCGAATTGAGCCTCTAAGGTACTGAGCGGACTCATAAAATCCCAATTCGATTTTGGCGCTTGCCCCCATTTTTGCCCCCATAACAGGAACTTAGAGGACTTTCTTTTCATTATCAATCAAGGCCGATCATACACGTTCGGGCTTTGAAAACAAAGTATTTTTCGCGGTTATTTCGGGTTCGTATCCACCCCCCGGGGGTCCCCAACGCCCGGTGCGCAAAAATCTATCCGGTGTACATAGAAAATTTCGTGAACAAAAAAACATGCCTACATATTGTCGGATTGGTAAAAGTTCTTTATTAATAATTAGATCGGGAAAATTTAATTTGAATACAACGATGATTGGCGTGGGAGGGTAATTATGAAATTAACAAATGTTCGTATAACAAATTTTCGTTGTATTGACGATACAACACCGTTTTCTATCAATCAAACGACCTGCATGGTTGGAAAGAACGAAAGTGGTAAAACAACAATTTTGCAAGCTCTGGCAAAATTGAACCCTATCGACGATGGAAGCAAAACATATAATAAACTTCACGATTATCCGCGCCGTCATCATTCTGAATATGCGGAGCGGCATCCGCACAAGGAAGCAAACGTTCTTAATACAGACTGGGCGCTGGAAAAATCGGATAAATCAGCAATAGAAAATGAGTTTGGTGAGGGTGTTCTTAAAAGCGATAAAATTTCAGTTACGAAAAGTTATGAGCAGGACGGCAGTAGCTGGATAATTGATTACGATGAAACTGCGGCTCTAAAGCATTTGTATAAGCAACATGGGCTAAGCGTCGACGATAAGAAGCACCTTAAAGACTTGAAAGCAAGTGAAGCCGTGCATGAGCATATCGTTGAAATGGAAGAGACGAGCGAAGAGTTAAAAGCACTTCAAGAGCATATTGGGAAGTGGCGCAAAAATGATTTTTGTTTGGCGATGATTGATTTTATTAACCCACGCTTACCGAAGTTCATGTACTTTTCGCAATACAGCCTTATGAGCGGTGAAATATCTGTCAATCAACTTAAACAAGACCAACAGAACAGCGATCTCGACGAAGGGGATGAAGTTTTTCTGGCCTTTTTGGAATACGCCGGTACTAACCTGGACGAGTTGCATGAGGCCAATCAGTTTGAGGATTTGAATACTCGTTGTGAAGCAGCATCGAACAAGATTAGCCGTTCCACAAGCTTAAGCCTTTTATGTAAGGGTTAATTTATTTATGGATTTAACTCCACCGGAATTTTTCAAATCTGATCGAGTTATATTGAGCTCTTGTGTTTTGGAAGATGCAAAAGATCTTTTTCTAAATTATACCAGTGATATTGAAGCCTCAGAGTTTTTGCAGCGTGAGCCACATAAGAGCGTAGAACAAACGGAAAATTTTATAAGGGAATGGGGGCATGAGAATTGGCTTTCTCAGAATGGTAGGTATGCTTGGTCACTTACAACATGTGACGCGGGGAAAGTCGTCGGGATATTCCTTATTGTTGTGAAAGAGAATCGTTTAGAATTACACTTTGGTTTGGCCCGTGAAAAGTGGGGCAAGGGGTATGCGACTGAGGCTGGGCTATTAATTATGGCTTGGCTCAACAAGCAAAGTGAATTTTCAGGTGAAGTGTTTACTATCTGTGATGTGGAAAATTTAGCCAGTTTAAAAGTTTTGTCTAAACTCGGTTTTAGAAAAAAGAAAATATTGAATGAATATATTTTTCTTCCTGCCAAGGGGGATAAAAAAAGAGATTGCTTGTTGTTGGTCTGGCAAAAATAGGGGTTATATATTTTCTAGTACCAAGGAAGCGCTATTTATTTTGTAATTTTGGCAGCGCAGGGTAATTCTATCTTTTCTAAATCTAAGGATTTGGTTTGTCTCTTGAAATACTCTTGTGCTCTTCTATTAATATATTCAAGCCTTCAATATCGAGTGTTTTTTTCTTGGATATAGCAATATCGTTGATAAGCTCCAATGGAAGACCTTGCTCAGTGATCATTCTGAAAATGGC